>Ga0315316_10000776_pt1 | contig 21541 bp, 17 predicted proteins | sample M160m3416metaG_FD_203702 | JGI IMG/M metagenome (GOLD analysis project Ga0315316, IMG submission 203702) | Ammonia-oxidizing marine archaeal communities from Monterey Bay, California, United States - M1 60m 3416 | ecosystem: Environmental > Aquatic > Marine > Intertidal zone | place: USA... | reverse complement strand
TAAAGAACATTGTAACCCACCAGCGTAAAGGAGTGAATATGAGTAATACAAAACAAAGCACATTCATGAAACTCTATAAAACCGATGTAAGTAAATATGTTGAGAAAAAAGGTCAATTTAATTACTTGTCTTGGCCATATGCAGTAGCAGAGCTTAAAAAAGCATGTCCTACTGCAAGATGGGGAGTAACAAAAGCGGAGGATGGTGCGCCATTCTTCAGAACTGAGTGCGGTTATTTTGTTGATGTATGGGTTGAGGTTGATGGTGTATCACTATCACAAATTCATCCAGTGCTTGACAATCGTAACCAATCAATAGAAAAACCAAATGCGTTTCAAATCAATACGAGTTTACAAAGAGCATTAGTAAAGGCAATGAGCCTACATGGAATAGGATTATATATCTATGCAGGGGAAGACTTACCAGAGCCAGATGCTTTAACTCCAAAGGAGGAGGACAATCTTTATGATTTAGCAAAACCTTTAGGTAAAAAGTTTGTTGATGATTTAAAGAGAAAGGTAGCAAGTATGGAAATGAACGCACATAACTACGAAGCATGTATAGAAAAAATAATAAACATGACAAACGAGAAAGGAAAATAACATGGCTAACGTAAATGATATGTTTAACGAAGTAACAAAAGAACAGAGCTTCTATGTAAAAGGAGATAAAAAGAAGACTTTTACTCCATTTGCACAAGGAGAATACTATGGTCACATAACTGATGTAGATTCAAAAGTACTTGATGTGAAAGGTGGACAATATAAAGCAAGGTTGTTTACATTCACAGTAACAGTAGCTGATGAAAATGCAAAGCAAGAATTTTCTTATCAAGGTATTGATGGGAAAATGGTTACGACTGATGGTAAACCATATATTGGTAAAACCTTTAAAGGTAAACTCTGGAGGTTTTTAGAGCCTTCTAAGGATGATACCTTTGAATCAAATACAAGCGGTAATAAAGGCTATTTAAGGTTCTGTGAGACTATTGGAGTTGAATGTCCTACAGAAACAAGAACAGTTGATGGAAATGATATTGAAGTTCAAATATTACCATCATTAAGTCCAGACAATATGCTTGGGCAGCCAGTTATTGCTTTTGTTGATAAAGGCAGAGAATTTACAAACAAAAGAGGAGAAAGAACATTCTTCTGGGATTGTAAGTTCTGTAAAAAATGGGAAGGTGGGACTAAGAAGGAAATAAGCCAGAGTGGTAGCGGATTACCATTCTAGTTTAGAGGAGGAATGTATGGGCATGTAGGTTTATTGTAATGTCAAAGAGTTTAGAAATGCCTACATGCTTGTACGATTTAATATAACAAAAAGGAGATATAATGGGTAGAGCAATAGATATGGAAAATGATATTCAATCTTTAAAAATTAAGGTTGAAACTCTTGAAAATCAATTAAGAGGTATGGTATCTAAGATAGATGAATTAGAAGAAAAATCAAGCAAAACTAAACACGTTGATTTAGTTGAAGATGTTGGAGCTGAGATAGAAAATGAAAAGGTCGAAGAAGATTTAGGAAGTGTAATTACAGGAGATTATAGACATGAAGAAGAAAAAGCCGACAATAAAGGAAATAGAAAAAGTAGTAAACAGTCTGATAATAAATCTAGAAAATCTAGCAAAAAGAATGTATAATATAGAGTTCATTATAGATAATTATCATGAGTGGAAAGGCGAAAAGGATGAGTTTAAGCAATATGTACTTGACAAAGCTGAAAAGCTATCTAAAGACGGAGATAGCAAGGGTGTATCTGACAAGTGATGGAAAACAGTTTTTTGATGAGTACCTTGCGGTAATACATGAAAGTTCTTTAGATGAACAACGAGAAACAGATAGGAGATGGGATAACATGAAAACAAAAATAGCAGAAATTGTATGTCAAATATTAAAAGAGAAACAATGGGGTATCTTCTTTAAAAATGAGCCAATGCAACCACTACCCGTTCAAGATAATACTTCACTTTACAAAATAAATGAAGTGAAAGATGATGAGCTTGTAGATGCTATAAGACAAGCAATGGAAGAAAGGATGAACGAATGGCAAAATCATCAGGCCGAAGAAAAGGAAAATCAGATAGACAGCGGATTATCGAGTGGTACAAATCAGACCTTGATAGATACCGATTAATGTTAGGACAAGAAACTGAGTTTGGTACTGTAATCACAGAAGAACTGATAGAAAGTACTCAATTAAGAATCTTAGAATTAGAATCCAAAGAAGAAGAGTGGGAAAAAACCCTTGCCAAATTAGAAGACTAAGGGAGATGTTATATGAAATGTTGGCATTGTAACAGCGAGGTCATTTGGGGAGGAGACCATGATTATGAAGATTATGGATTAGAGGGAGATGGAATTGTGAGCAATTTAAGTTGCTCTAAGTGTGAAGCACATTATGAAGTTTATCTTCCGATACCAAATGAAGTAAAATAATAACTGAAAAATAGCGAGAAACATTAAATTGTTTCATAAAGGAGAATAATATGGAGTTAAATCTACCATATGACAGCGACACAGAAGACTGTATTCTAGGCACTGTTATAAAGAATCCTGCGGAATATGATTCCGTTAGTAAATACATAGTAAATAATCAAGTGTTTTACCAAGACAAAGCAAGAAGGCTTTGGTATAAAATAGGTGAAATGCGAAAAGCAAAAGAGAACATAGATATGATAACTGTATGTTCATCTTTAAATGCTACAGATACAAGAATAGGCTTAACTGCTTATTATGTCACTAAATGCACTGGGGATTCTACATCACCTGGTTCGGCATCATACTATGCAAATCAAATATATGAAAAATATCTTTTAAGAAGGATTATTGTTCATACCGAGAAAATAAAAGACAAAGCAAAGAACAACTACTCAGATGTTTATGAATCTATAGAAAAGGCACATAGCACGTTTGGGGAGTTTTTAGATATTAGACCAAGTCAAGTTCAAGATATTGAAGAGGTTATATCTGAAACACTTACAAGCATAAAAGATAAAACATCAAAGCTGATAAAGACTGGCTATCCATCGGTTGATAAATTTTCTGGTGGGTTAACAAGAGGAGAAATAAGCATAGTAGGTGGTAGGCCAGGTCATGGAAAAACAACTGTTATGATTAATATGCTCTCAAATGTTCTTGAACAAGGTCAGAAGGCTATGTTTTTTAGCAGGGAATTACCTAACTCTGAATTAATGAAGAAAATCATATGCTTAGAATCAGAGCAACTATCCTATAGCATGGTTAGGAAGAATGTATTCACTGAACAATCACTAGAAATAGTCAATAATACAATAGCTCGTATTAGAAAGAAATATTCAAGCGATAAGTTTCTAATGTTTGACAACCTCAAAGACTTTTCATCATCATCGGCTGAAGTTAAAAGATTTAAACCAGATATTATATTTGATGATTACATACAACTTATTTCTTGTAAAGGCAGTCAAGGTGAAAGAAGATTGCAAATTGAACAACTTGTCAATGATTATAAATGGTTGGCCAAAAACAATGATTGCGTTGTTGTTTTAGCATCACAGCTAAATAGATTCATTGAAAGAGGAGGAACAAGAGGCAAGGCTTTGATGCCACAGTTATCAGACCTTGCTGAAAGTGGCGCAATTGAGCAAGTAGCAGAGAATGTGTTTTTCTCATACTATGACTACAAAGTTCAAGGAGAAGCAGGTAAAGGTAAAAACATAATAACACTTGTAGCATCTAAGGTTAGATACGGAGATTCTGGGTATAGTGACTTAGGATATGATGGCGATAAGTGTAAAGTATATAATTCAATAGGAGAGATGATAAATGACGAATTACCGTTCAAAGAATAAATATAAATACATTGGAATAGACCCAGGTAAATCTGGTGGTGTTGCATGTATAGATGAACATGGTGAAATTAAGGCATATAAATGTCCAGAATCTAGCGAAGATATGGCTTTGTTATTTGAGGTGTTAATAGGAAGCACACCTGCAGACAATGTATTGCTTTTAATGGAAAGAGTGTGGGCAAGACCAACAAATGCTGTAAGGGCCGCATTTTCATATGGGACTAACTATGGACAATGGCTTGGTATAGCAGCATCACATGAAGTACAGATGAATACAGCTATTCCCTCAGAATGGATTAGATGGATTGGATGCCCAAAGGCTTTGAAGAGTGTTATAAGAAAAAGATGGCTCAAAGATAAAGCTAAAGAATGTTATCCAGAGCTTGAGAAGATAACACTTAAAACATCAGATGCAATATTAATAACTAAGTATGCAAAGGAGGAATATTTTAATGAGTTACAGCGCAAAAATACATAAAAAATGTACTTTCCCTAAAATGGGAAACAAACCATTACCAAATAAAAAAGTGAAGAAGGTAAAAAAAGTTGATAATTCAACAACACTAAAAGAATGGAGAGATGGTTGGTTTAAAGGACAGTATGAATCAAAACAGTAAATTAACACTATTAATAATGTTGTGGATTTTAGACAAGATTATACTTATAGCGATGTTCTTATTCTTTGATTAAGATGATGGACATATATGAGTTTCTTGGAAAAGATGCCATGATTAAAAAAGGAGATGATTGGATGCCATTAACAGAGGGTTATTGCAAAGGCTTTGACTTAGACTTAAAATTCGGTAAAATGGGTGAAGAATTTGTAGCAGAAGTCTTTGAGGGTGAGAGCAAAGTAGAGGTAAAAACAGAAAGAGATATTTGGAAAACAACTGGCAATATAGCCATTGAAATTAGATGTAGCGGTAAGCCATCAGGATTATCAACCACTGAATCAAGCACGTGGATACATTTATTGGCTCATAATGGGCAAATAGAGGGCGGATTTTTATTTAAAGTAGGCGAACTAAAGGATAAGATAAAAAACCTCCAAAAAAGGGGTAGTTTAAAAATGGTTATGGGTGGTGATAATAATGCGAGTCAAATGGTACTTCTACCAATAAAAGAATTGTTTTAGTAGGTGTATACACTCCACTCTCTTTTCCATTTACTGTTTCTTATAATTCTATAGAAAGCTCTTTCTTTGTATTTCCATTCTTTCTCTAGTTTTAAAGCTAGTTCCTTGTTCCCTTTTGAGAGGTAGTTTAGAAATTCATTTCTTTTAGAATCATATCTTCCTTTTGTATCATCTGGAAGATTAATTGGATGCATGTATCTAATAACAGCGTCAATAGATTCTTTTGCTTTCTTCTCTCTTAAACTTTTAGATTTTATTCCTTGATTTTCATAATCAGTGACAATATAATTATATGCAGAATAGTAAGCCCTTGCTATCTCTTTGTCTGATTTACCAAATAATATAGCTTGTTTTAATTTATAATAATAGGGTTGTCTTTGTGATAAGAAATTAGCAGAATTAACTTTATCATAACCCATTTTTTCATTGAACTTTCTTCTTAATGTTTTTATTCTTTTTGTATTTGTAACATAAGGATGATTTAAATTATTAAACCCTCTCTCCAATTGTCCCATTACTACGATAGATTTTAATCCAAAATCTTTTAAAGCCTGGTCAAATCCTTTACCGTAACCTATGACTTGTGAAACTTCTGACCAAGCAGCTTTTGCATTTCTTAACAATACAGGTTCCATTATAGGGTTTGACATTCCTTTTTCATATGGAGATATAATTTCTCCAAACATTCCCAAAAATTCACCTTTCCATAAATATGATATTGCTCTATCAATTGCAGGACTTTCTTCTTCTGGTATTTGTTGTCCCATAAACTTATCATAAAACCAAAAAAGAGAAGCGCCTGTTAACCCATGTCCGATTGCAGCCTTTAAAAGTGGAGCAATATTCCCATTTTTTAATGGCTTAACATAATTCTTATATGAATCGATAGTAACAGATGTTGCCATTCTTTGGAATAGGGTTAATGGTTTTATGTATTTATTTGCCATCCAAAGGGGTAGGTCAGCAGTTCCTGTTGCTCCTGCTCCAGCTTTATGAGATTCAAATCCAACTCTTTGTAGAATTTTTTCATATCTAGCAGAACCAAATATATTTTTACCTTCAGTTATAAATTTCACATCTGCATCTGATAGTTTCCATGTTTCTTTATACATTCGTATAACTTCAGATTTTTTTCCTTGTGGATGAAACATTGATTTACTACCTCTTGCAACATTGGTTAAATCTGCAAAATGCATTCTGCCAGCCTCAGCAAGTACAATCCTATTAAAATTTTCAGTCTTTGTCATTAAATTGATATTATCAAACCACCATTTAATACCAGGAGATTCTTTACGAAGAAGTTCTCTTGTTCCGTAACCAATTTCACCTCTTTTCATTGCCTTCTCAAACAACCTTGGGTCTCTCATTGTTTTTACTGCATAGCTCATAGCTCTTACTGTATTTCTAGCTCCATATATAGCAGCACTCCTGGGAATCTGTATCATAACATTTTTTATCCCAGCCATCGGAGATGATAATCCCATAACAGCTGATATATTTGTTAATTGTCCAGCTTTTTCTAAAGCAGGATTCATTAAAATATCTCTGTTGCTAAAATCTAATGCTAATTGTGATTTAATTGTTTCAGCAGCATAGGCTCCCATAGTGTCACTTTTAGACATCACATCAAGTAGTTTTATTTTAGCATCACCACCTAAAGAAAATTTACCCTTTAACTCTGTGAATTCAGGAAAATGTTTTACAGTGGATATATATTTTGCCATGCCATTAACATAAGAAGCTATGGTTCCGTCAAGACTTGTTTCATATGTTTTGATAAGTTTTTTTGCTCCATTTACGTTAACCTCTATATACTCAGGAAGTTGTGCTCCTCTTTCTTTTAAAAAAGCAGGCCTTACTTTATGGGTTCCATATTCTATCATACCCATAATTTCCTCTGCAACTAAATCTTTTAACATATTTCCTTCTCTACGCATTATTTCTGCATATTCAACTGGATTTTTTTTCTTTGTTATATTTAAAGTTGTTATAGCCTTTTCTAAATCTTTTTTTGTTAGTTTCTTAATATTTTCTTCAATCAACCTTTGAATTTGAGGAGATTCTTTGTTAATGTGCTGTAATGCATCTCTTGTAACTTTTCTAGCAAAATATTGATTGATATATTTTTTATCTAGTGTTTCTTTTATTCTTTGAAACTCTTTATTTCCTCTTGTATTCAAAGATATTTCTTTTATTAAAGATTTCCAATAAAAATTAGATATGCCTTGCCAAAGCTCTCTTGCTTCATAATATTTTCCTCCCTTAGAAAAATTACTAATAGCATCTATAGTTTTATTTAATTCAGCTGTCCATGGATTTTTTTCATTTGGATTGTTTTTTGAGAAATTTTCATGCAGTTTTTTAATATCTTTTAATGCTCCTCTTGCTAAATCGCCATCAAGCATATGCATGTAATTGTTTCTTACATCTCTATTGTTAACTATCTTTTTAATACGTTCAACGACAACTTCCCCTTCTCCTTTTAATATACTTCTTGTATAATCATGAGCAAGTAATTTTTTTGATATGATTCTTCCTGGTTTTCCTCCATAATGATAAATAACATCGGCAGCTGTCATAAATGCTCTTTTAAACATTCCAATGCTAGGCATGTTTTTTCCTTCTGTTAATAAAGCAACTGAATCAGCAGCTGTCTCTGTTCGTGGCTTAATCTCATTTCCTTTTATAATATAAGAATTATAACTTTTTAATTGGAGGTCATTAGCTTTATCAATAGTTGTATTAAAAGCTTCCTTGAAAAAAGTATCTCTTTTTTCCTTTGACACATCATATCGTGTTTCAATATCAAGAACTTTTGATTCATTTATTGATAATTTCTTTGATTTACCTTGAACTGTATTTCCCGCTAAAATATTTAATCTTTCTTTATATTTCTCAATTGAAAATACATCTAATTTATCCCACTGTCTATCACCTATTATATCTTGGCCTATTTCTTTTAATTCTTCTTTTGTATATTTGAAATCTTTACCTAGGAGTTGTTCTTCTATATTTTCTACTTCTTTTCTTGCTTTATCAACAAACTTTTTACCAACTTTAGTGTTTGATGTTTGATATTTAACTTTTATACGAGATTTTAATGGCATTACATCAGTTGGAATTTTACCCCCAATCACCTTACCACCAATAATGCTTACAAGTTCTTTTTGCATCTGAGCAACATCTCTTCTATTTGTAAGCCCAAAATATTGTTTGAAATGATTCCAAGTTCTTGCAACCCAAGACCTCATTCTGCCCATCTTACTTTTTGGTAATTGTTTTGATACATATTTGCCAAGAGCTTCAACAAAAGCTTCTTCTCCCTTAAACATTTTAATACCATCTTTGACAAGCTTTTTACTAAAAGGGTCTCCCATTGCTTTTAATACATCAACAACATGATGAGATACCTCATGTGGAAGTGTGTCAATTCTTGCTTTGTTTTTAGCAATCTTAATAAGATGCCCTTGTATTTTACCTAATACATATTCACCTCTATGTTTTCCTAATGTTTTCTTAATAGCAACATGTAATGCAGGGAATTTCTTTTTTACCCATCTTACCTGGTCTACAAGCTCTGATGCTTTAACTAAAGATTCAGCTGATTTAGCTTCAGATAATAATTGATAATCAGTTTTTGCTTTTTCTTTACTAGCATACTTTTCAGAAAACCCTAAAGTTTGACTATCAGGAGCAATTTCATTTAATCTTGGGCCAGATTCAAGCATATATTGAAACATTGCTTCAACAGTTGCTTTATCAATTGTTCTAGTATTTCCGTTTCTATCTTTATAGGTTATATCACCTTTATGATTTTTTAATTTTTGTAAACCAGCTCTTATTTCTTGTATAGCATAACCTTTACCTGATGTTGTTGTTTTCAGCTTTTTATTTCCTATATCAGCTGCATATTCTTTTAAAATAGCTTTAACTACTTTTTTTGTAGTTGGAACATCTTTTGCAAAAGCATAAGTCTCTTTCATACTTTCTCTAGTGCCATGACCTACAATAATTTTATCTACAATATCAGATATATCTTTAACTTCTATTACATTATCTTTTATTAGTTTTTTTAACTCAGGACTATTTATTTTTTTCTTAGATACAGCCCATTGTTCTATTGCATTTCTAAATAATCTAGCTTCACCATAACTTAAATCTTCAAATTTCTTTTTACCAAAAAACTCTATTGTTAATTCAGTGATTTCTTTTGTAGTTAATGCTGTCCCATCTAAATTTCTAATTAAATATTTATCATGCCCTGGTTGAGAAGACTTACCTTTAGCTATTTGAATTAAGCCAGTAAGCATATCTTGTAATTTTTGTGTTACATATTTAACTTTTGAACCTTTTTTTGTAGGTAATGATATTTGACCTTGACCAACATTAAAACCACTTGTAGATATTTCAGGTAATTGAAGTCCTTCTCCACCTCCTTCTTTTAGTTTGCCCATTAAATCTTTAACATCTGCAACTATATCTTCAGATTTTAATAATTCAAACTTTTTACTAAATTTAAATAATTGACTATCAGTAACTTCTGATGTTCTTCTTATTTGTCTTAATCCTTTAACAAGTTTAACAAGTGTTTCTTGTTTAGGATTATGTTTGTTAATAAAATTTAATATATCTTTATTAGATATTTCAAAAAGACTTTTACCTCCATCTGCCATATTTTTTGCAAATTTAACTAATTTATTTAATTCAGTAGATGCACCTGATAAACCGCCTTTTCTAAATATTTGTCTATGAATATATCCTACAACTTTTTTACTTGTTTCATATGCACTTTTGACTTCTGGAGTATCTCCATATTTTTCATTTTGCATATTTTTATCAACTTCAAGTAATTTGTCGGCTTTACCTCTTGCTTTTTCTGATTTTTTCTTTGCATTTTCTGCTGCTATATCTGTTAATGAATCGACATTAATATTATCATCAAACTCTTTTTCAAATTGTTTTTTATTAGCTTCTATTTTATTTTTAGGTTTTACATCTGGAGGAGCTTCTCCTTTTTTAAGTTGGAGCAAAACATCAGCTCTATCTTGTATTGTTTGAAAATCAGAAGCATCTTTTATTTCACCTTTTTCTGATATTTTATCTTCTAATCCTTGCCTTAAATTTTTTCTTTGTGATTCACTTGCTTGTTCCCAAGCTTCTGAAAATGATTGCTTTGCTTTTGATTCAGCTATATTTCTGTCTCTAAGAGACATTTTTTTATTTTCACGTCTAACAGCTTCAATATCCTGTGTTTTATTTTTCATATCAAGCCAAGCATCTGCAAGGTCTTGATATTCCTTTAATTTTGCTTCTCTTGCTTGATTAATATCAGGATTATCTTGTTTATACCTTTTAATTCTTCTTTTCATTGCTCCATAAGCACTATTAATAACATTAGCTGCATTAACTATTCCTTCTGTGCTTACTTTGAAAGATGGGTCATGGTAAATGGTTTCCTTTCCAACTACCTCATAAGAACCATCACTTTTTTTTCTTAAAATATCTACTTCTACTCCATCTTTATTTTGAACATCCATCTTAGCAAGGTCTCTTTCAGCCTTATTAAAATCTTTTTGCCATTCTAAGCTATCTTTTTTTTCTTTACCAGCTGCTTTTAAAGAAGCGTCTTCCATTCTTCCGACTTCTTTGCTTATTTCTTTTAATGATTTTTCTTGAGATTTAGTACTTCCTAAATCCATTCCAGTATTTTCTTCTACCGCTTCTAATGCTTCGTTAAATTTTTCTTTTTCAAAAGTTTTTTGTTTTCCTTCGCCATCCCAATATTCTTTTACTGCTTTTTTACCTTCACCCCAAAGATAACTTTGCCCTTTATGTTGTAGTTTTAATACTCCCATCATACCAGCATTTGTAAAGAAACTTTTTGCCAAATCTCTCATTGAATAATCTTCATCCATTATAATATTTTTAACTTCAGGAGCTGTAAATACCCCAGCTTCAGCTAATACTTGACCTCCTTTACCTGTTCTCCAGAAACTTGCTTGTCTTGCTTCTTTGGGTGTTAAAGGCCCTTTTTTTGCTTTATTCCATAATTTTGCATTTGTTACATTTAAACTTGCGCCAACTGCACCAGAAATACCACCCATAATACCACCATGCTTAACGCCATGACCAATACCTTCCCATATATCTTCATCATTAACAGCTGCAGACATACCTCCTCTAACACCTTCAAATGTTGCAAGAACCGAAGATTGACCTATTGCTCCAGCTACTTTAGGAGAAAAACTTCGTAATAATGCAGAATATCCACCTTCTTCTATCATTTCATTAGCTGCTTGTTTAGCTAATATTTTTCTTGCTGCTATTTGTTCAGTGGTTTCTTGTATACCTTTCTTTGCTCCAAGTTTAACTAAGTTCTCTGTGGCAGCTGTTCTCATTCCATAGCCAGCAAGAGAGCTCATACCTTTGCCAATAACACCACCAGCAAACATTGTAGCAAAATCCATCGGCATCATAAAGGATAATACGGAGCTAAATATATCAGATACCATCCCAGGATTATATCCATCTAAATTAAATCTTTGTTCACCATTATACATTTGATAAGCTAATCCTGTGATAGAATTATTATATGCAGCTTTTGCCCATTCTCCAGATTGGTCATTAATTCCTAAGTCAGTCCAATCAAAAAATGCATTGACTGAATCTGGGCTTACTTTTCTTTCATATGATTTTTGGCCTTTTCTTGGAGTTCCTTTAGGTGAGGCTCCACCTAACTGAAGATTAGATAGATTTTGGTCTCCATCTACTTGTAGTTTTTTATATAATGAGAAATCGCTAAGAGTAGCAAAATCAGGGTTTTCTTGCCTTTTCTTTTGTAAATATTCTGATACTGTCATTTATCTATTTAGATTTTCTTCTATTTTTTTTTATTGAACGCATATTAGTCCACTTACCGTCAATCCAATATGATTCATTATTCTTATTTTTTGGGACATTTCTTATTCTTCCATCTATAGATATTTTCTCTATTGTTTGATTTTTATTATTTTTGTTGCCTGCCCATTCTTCGACTTTATTGGTCATCGGATTAAAAAAATAAAATTTTCCATTTGCTATTTTGATTTTCGGTGATATATTATCTATAGAAGTAACCACAATTGCATCTCTTGGATATTTATTACCTTTAGAGTCTGTATATACGTCATTTTTCTTATCATAACTTACCATGTCAATTTTTTCACCAGTATTTTTATTTAAAATATTTGATGTTTTAATTGATATATCATATTCAGATGGTTTTAATATTTTACCAATACTTTGTTCTATTTTATTTGAAGTGTCAAGACTTATTGAATATTCAGGAGGAGATTTTTCAGTATTTTCTATATTTAAGATTTTAGATGTTTTTTGTTCTTTTTTATCTAAATTAAACACTGGTGGAACATAACCTTGAATATCATCATGAAGACCAGTTGTCCAAGTTTCCTCTTCCATGCCTTGAAGAAAAGAACCTCCATCGTTTTTCATATATGAAGAATCTTTACTTTTAAGTTCTTTTTTTGTTAATTCTATATTATTTTGAAGAGATTTTATATAATTAACAAGCTCAGGATTAGCATCACTTGGGTTGTTTATTGCTTCTTTAATTTCTTCATTTGTAATATTCCAAATTTCACCAGTTGTATTGTACGGATTGTCTTTATCGAGAGTAATTCCTGTTGCTTTTAAATCAATTCCATCAGTTGCAATGCTTGCAGGTATAAGAGCATCTAAATGTAGTGAAAATTCATCACCTTGCTTCTTTAGTGTTTGCATATCTTTTAACAATAGGCCTCTTCTTGCTGATTTAATCTCTTGGTCTTTTGCAATAAATTGCTCAATAGGTCTATATGATTTTTGCATTATAGCTGATTGATATACACTTTTTTCTTCTTCATCAAACAACCCATCATCTTCTAATGAATCAACAATAAACCCATAGGATTCGTCAATTTCAGCAAAATCTTTTAAATGTAAATTATTTAATCTTCCACTTCGACCATATTTTCCTACCATTGTGTCCATATAATCTGAATATGAGCCGATTTGTTTTTGAATTTCATTTTTCAAATATCTTTTATATTCTTCTTTTTTCTGTTTATAACCATTTAATCCACCAATTTCTTCAAGAGCTTTCATATGAGCTTTTTGCCATTCTAAGCTTTTTTCACCACCTTCATAATCTTCTGGGTTAGGCAATGAAACAATATTATCTTGTTCAACCATTTTCCCATCATTCCCAATAGATGTTGTTTTATATGAAAAATCCCTAGATTCATCAACAGCGCTATATTTATCAGCAAATCCCATTATATCATTTGAAAAACTATATCTTCTATCTATATCTTTTGAAAATTCATTATTTGTTTTTATTTGTTGAGTATACTTTTCTTTAAGCATGTTATGAACATCAATATCCTCCGCTGACATTCCATCAACATTTTGATTATAATAATTTTCCATTCTTCCAAGATTATTTTGAAGCTCTTCATTGTTGAATGACTCAGATGATTTAGAAAATTCATCATATATATTCATATACCTTCTACTTCTTCTATCTTGCATCTGATTCATTTGATTCATCATTTGCATGAGCTGATTTAACCCTGCCATTGGGTCTTTTTTATCAAATCCTCTAATTGCCATAGATTATCCTAATCCTTTAATTCTTTGAGCCATTTGATTCCATTGGCTTATCATATCAGAAATTGCTCCAATTCCTTGAGATTGTTGTCCTCTTACATTTGAGAGTGTATCAGTCATTGATTTGCCATATACGTCTTTTACACCAGCTTGTTGTTTTGCAAATTGTCCACTACCTGCAAAATTTCCAGCTGCTTGAACTGCGGATTGACCTCCTAAATTTTTATATAAATCAGATAACATTGATTGTCCTTTTGCTTGAACTTGAGGAGCATATGTTGAATAACTTGCAGCTTGTAACATTTCTGGGTTTATTGTTTTAAACATACCTGAAAGCAAATCATCATCGTCTAATTCATAATGTGATTGAAGGGTTGATTCAATTTGGTCTGGAGAAAGCTCTCCTATTTGTTGCCATCCCATTGGCCCAAATCCCATTTGCGATAATGAATCTAATATACTTTGTTGAAACATAATTATTCTCCTAAAATTTGTTGCAATAACATTGGTAACATCATTGCGCTTTGTAATTCTTCCATTCCACCTTGAAGGCCACCACCTTTTGTAAAATTTTCCCATATATTTGAAAAGCCAGGTGCTGAAGAGCCAACAATTCCTTCAAAAGCTTGTGCTACATCTGCATAATTTTTTGTAGAAAAATCACTCACTCCTCTATTTTTCAATCTTCTCATTATTTCAGTTTCAGATGCCATTCTATTATTTGCAACATCCCATACATCTTTACCTTGGAGTGCTCCACCTTCCTTGTATAATCCTTCAACTTTATTTTTTACTTCAGATATATCTTGTCCATATTGTGCGGCTTCTCTTCCTTCTTTCCATTGCTTAAAAGGACTTCCTTCATCTCCTCCTAGTATTTTACTTGTCATAAATCCAGTTGCTCCAGCACCAAGTGCTCCTCTTAATATATCACCTCTTGACATTTGCAAATCTTCTGCTTCTTCTTTATAAGCTTTCATTGGTCTTTTAAGGAAATTTTTACTCCATCTATCACCCTCAACACCACTTAACAAGCCTTTTAAAGCTTGTCTTTGTTGGTTGCCTTGTATTCCTGCTGTTATTCCTTTTGTTAGGCCAACACCTAAAGGGCCTCCAAAAATTGAAGCAAGAAGGTTTATACCTTGAAATAAACCTTTGTTTTTCTTTGAATCTTTTCTTGCTTTTGCTTGAGCAGCTTCTAAATCAGCTTCAAATTCTTCTTCAAGCTTACCCATTTGAACTGCTGTTTTAGACTTTGATTGTTCTCCTCTAAAACGACTTTCTTGTAATAAGTCTCTTAAACTTGCTTGTGTTCCAGCTATTTGGTAGGGTGAATAAGCCATTTATAACTCCTTTTAATCTAAAATTTTACTATTAAATATATTACATTTTTTGTTCATATACAAATACCTTGATTTACTTATACTTTCTATATAAAAAATCAGCTCCTCTTAAAGGAGGTATATTGGATAGTTTAGAATTATGATATTTTTTTAATTCACTATTGCGGACTGCATTAATCCAATTTATACTTGGTTTAACAAACTTACTATTATATATTAATTTCATTTCATCGAATATATTCATTTTATTTATTATAGTTTGAATATCAAAGACATTATAAAACCAGCTATCTATAAAATAGTTTAATTTATCTAATTCTTTCTTGCTTAATTTATCTTTATTGCATCTTATAACAATCTCATTAATATATAGTTTTCCTTTTGGCTTTAAGATTCTAATTGCTTCCTTGATTGTTTTTTCAAAATTACTATACCCCATAGATTCACAAAAATAAACTATATCAAAGGTATTATCATCATAATCAGTATTAGTGAAATCTTGAATTGATACAGAGGCATTTTTAAAATCTTTCAAAACTTCGTTAGCTATGTCTATTTGACCATCGCTTATATTAATACCATACACATCAGTATTTGGATATAATGAAGCTATTTGTTTTATTACACCTCCTACGCCACAACCACATTCTAGTATTTTTTCATTACCTTTAATACCTATTTGTTTAGATAACCATTTACCTTGCTTCTTGTCATTTTCATATGGTTTAAATGCTTGTAAGATTAATGTTTTATCAAACAATGATTGTAATTTATCAGTATAATATTTATTATAATAATCTTTAATATATTCTATGTTTTTCATCTAAAAATTAGTTCCAAAAAAAGTAGCATTATAGACTACTGCATCATCATCATCGTCGTCTTCATCTTCTGATAATACTAAATTAAAATCACCTCCATACCAATCACTACTATGCATTCCTCTACCTACATAATGTGTTGAGCCAGTAGAAGGAGTAGTATTATCTAAATCCTTTTCACTCATAAATAACATATCAATTTCATTATTATCATTGATTTGTGTAATAGCATCAGATGTTAGAGCAAAAGTATGAGAAGAACCTCCATTTGCACTCCAGTTAATTCCTGATTGATTATTTATATATAATTCACTTGTGCCTGGTGAAGAACCTGATGTATAATTAGTTTCATCCCAACTACCATCAGAAGCATAGCAACTAAAATCTGAGAATACATAAATTCCTGATTTTGCTCTTTCATCTAAAACAGCGTACAGCTTAGAGCCATCACCTCTAAAGTCATCTGATAATGTCCCACTAGCTTGGCCACTAACAGAACTTGTATCCCATCTATATGAAGACCTTAGTACAGTATAAGTAGTGGTAGTCCCGCTTTGTCCACTAGTAGTTATTTTACTTACTTTAGCTAAATTTGCCTGAGTATGGCTACCACTATAACTAGAAGAATTTCTAGCATTAGCCCAACTAGTAGTATTTGTTTTAATCACGTCGTATCTTTTGGAATCTACAGATACAGTAGGGTCAATATAATATGTTCCTTTCATATTTAAAAGCATACCACATTCTGGATAGATAAACTTCTTGTATCTGTACTTATTTGCTGATATATACTCCAAGCTATGGCCACAATTAATATCTGTAAAATTATCATCACTATCTACAACATATGGACAATTTAAGTTTATCCATCTACCATCTGAATCTTCTATAGTAAATACATTATTATCAGCTATGTAATGATTAGTGCCTACTTCAACTTTAGTCATATTATAATTAAATTGATTTTGAAAGTCAACTATAGTAGAACTTAAGTTTAAATCTAAATAGCTAGTATCTTCAAAATCTTTTGTTTTAAATAATGATTTAACATCATCTGGTATAGCTTGAGTATTGAAATAAGCAACAAATTGATTATCTTCCAATATATACCAAGACCCAACCTTCTTACCATCATATAAAAAATATTCCCCAATATCATCTATAGATTCAGGGTCAGTTCTTAGCAATGTTAGATTATATTTATCACATATATTATTTAAGATTATATCTTCAAAATATTCTTCGTCTATATTTTGACCTTTACAATATATAGATATTGCATTTTCTAAATAAGTAGAGCCTCCATTAGCACTAGATTCATTAGAATTATGAGGGCCATTAGTAGTAGTATATCCATTTAAATTTACATCTGTAAACTGGTCTTCTCTTGAATAACCTCCAAGCATTATATTTTTATCTGTAATCTTCCCTATTAAAAAGCTTAATTTCTTATCATTAGTAGAAGGTATATTATTAGATACATTAGAGGAAAAATTAGACATGTGAGTATTTGCTGTGTTTTCGCCCACATTAAAGACTTCGCAGGTTATAGTATCCTTTATTGTCTTTTCTTCCGTATATTGGCTATTTTTGATTGAATAACCAGTTAAATCTATATCAAGTGTAATAACAAAGTCTTTTACATCTACAGCTTTATATAATTGTCGAAATACACCAGGATAATTAATTATTTTTATATCACCTAAATCAACTTCATTTTTATTAGCAATACTATCAGCTAAAGATAAATCATAATCTTCTCCATTATATTTTATATTATTAACTGAGAACTCTATTTGCTTAGAACCATCTTGAATATCATCTGGTCTTAATCCAAATAATTTATTAGTATTCTTATCTTGCCTAACTCCATATGAAAATATGTTTTTATTTATTAGGTGAATGTTTCCTGCATTAGATTGTGAATTATTGAAGTCTGTATCAGCCTCGAAATAATTATCACCATCTTTATAATATTTATCTCTATGACTTATATAATATTTATTATTGACTTTTTTTGTATTACGAGAGAGTATTGCCATTAGTCTTGGAAATCTAGACTTGCTACACCATAAGCTATTTCATTATCTGCATCCCAGTAAATACTTATTATATCAACATGATTTGCAGCTGTTGTAAGAGTCGGATTACTACCACCAGCAAATTTTACTGTAGAACTTCCTGCTGCTGCAGAAGCTCCACTGTCATATGCTAACCAATTAGTTACTGTTCTGCTTCCACTTCCATCTTGTTTTACTAATAATACAAAATTACCAGACATACTAGGAAAGTATAATTTCATATTTGTTATATTACCGCTGCCAAAAGTTACAAATGCTTTGTTACCATATGCATTAAAAGAAACTATAGTATGGGTCACATTATAAGTAGGTTCAAATTGTGTAAATCCAACAGGATTAGTAGTACAATCAATTTTATTTCCAGTAGAAGCATTTTCTGTTAATCGTAACATTAAATCTCCTCCAGCATATAAATCTAGAACATCAGCAGATGATTCAAGTATATAGCTGTCTCCAGCACCTAATATTACTTTTCCTGTAGAAGCAATAGATAAATCAGTTCCATCAAAAGTTAGATTAGATTCTACCGTTGCTTCGTCTGCATCTTTATATGTAGCAACGCCATTTGCTGTAGAACCATCCCAAGATATTCCTCCACCACCACTAACAGTCTGCCAAGAGCAAGTACCATCTCCATCTTCTCTTAAAAATTTAGTTCCTCCTGTTTCGCCTGTAGATACAAGCTCTGTTCCTTCTAAATTACAAGTAATTGTTGATGAATAAGCTCCACTTGTTGTATTAGTTTCAGAATCAATAGATATTCCTGTTCCACCTGTTAAATCAACTCCTGTTATATCTCCTGTATTAGAAGTCCATCCTTGGTCATTATTAAATTGACCTAATTTAATTTCATTTATTTGCTTTCTTTTTTGAACTCCATCATCTAAATAGACTAATTCATCTGCACTACCAACTACATCTGCTGTTCCATCAGTTAATTCAGTTAAATCTACATTAAATGTTGTAGTTGATAAATCTAATAAAGCTCCTGCACTATAAGTTGTATTTGTATCTGTTACTGTGCTACTAATAGTAACTGTCCCATCCGCTGTGGTTTCACAAGTTATACCTGTTCCTGCAGTAAACATTAAATCATCGCCTTGAGTAATAGTAGTTGCATTGCTATCGGTAGTTGCTGATACAGTAAAACCACTTCCCATTGTATTACTATAATTAGAAGCGTCTATTGTTCCTGCGCTTGATGCTGTCCAATCTATATGTTCATTAGCAACAAAGTTATTTAATGAATCGTGGTCTATTTCTCCAGGAACAGCTTGAGCAGTTATTGTAGTACCGCTATTTGTTACTCCCACTCCATTAGAACCTAATATAGAAAAATCAGCAGAACCGCTTGTATCTGAAGCTGCTGAACCACCTCCTGAATCTGTTGTTATTGTTACTCCCGTTATGTCACCTACTAAAGAAGTTCCTGATGTTATTTGTATATCATTTCCTGCATCAGTAGTGAAATACAATTCATTTGGAGTTGCAGTTTTTACCCATAATTGTCCATATGCAGTAGTATCTGCTACTGCTGCTGCAGCTTCTTTAATTTTAAGTGGAGCATCAGAATTTATACTTGTATTTGCTTCTAAAACTATATTCCCAGCAACATCTAGTGTAAAATCGCCAGAGGATACATCATATTCGTTTTTTGTTATTGTAGTGTTACCTACCCTTACTCTGTCCAATTTAAGGTCTTTAATTGACGTTTTTTCAATTTTACGTAATTCTTCCATTTTATTAGAGACATGCCATCTGCCATTAACCTTAGAACAGAGGTATACTCCTTTGCCTTGTATTTGAGATAATATAATGTCACCATCATTTCCAACGGAATTTGAGGGAAGTGTTTTATATATTTGGGTTCTTGTGCCTTTTGTGTGTAATAGGTTAGCCATTACTTAACACGTTTTTCTCTGTAAACAATTGATATATCATTTATTTGAAATCTTACAGCGGATGAATCTGATAAATTTTCATCAAATACTCTTAATTTTAAGGAATATATATTATTAATAGAACTTGATGGCAATAATATTGCTGTTGTCCATTCTGTTGCTCCCGCTAGCCCAGTAGAAGCGGCATAATTAGTGCTTGAATCTGAAAATGTTGAAAATGTATTTGTTCCATTTACAGCATATTTAACTAAAACATTAGAGTTCATAGAAGACCCAGATGAATTCATAGATTTATATGTTATATAAATTTTATATATTTTTTTTCTTGCTGCTATATTTCCAAATGTAAAATCAGCTGTATCATAATAAAAAACTTTATTGTTAACACTACTTCCTGTTACACCTTTTCTGTCACATATAGCTTCATCATTTGCTTCATTGTGTTGCCATTTAAATATTTCATTAAAAGCGATAGAGCCACTGTGGGTAATTGTATTTTTTCCATAAGAAATTAAACTTCCATCTTTATTAGTAGAAAAATTAGATAATATAGGGTTAAAACCGTTTTTTGATATACCAGTGAATGCTCTGTGTGTTGCATACCATGATTGTGTTTGCATATTATATATCCATCCGTCAATATAAGCAGATGAACTTGACTGGTTTAAATTTCTTGTAATAACAATATCTTTGGATTTTGCATCATATCCTATCCTAGCTCCATAAGTATCAGTATCGCTTACTAACCACCAATTTCCACCAACAATAGCATCCTTTTCATCTATTGGAATTTTATTTTCAACTAAATTAACTAAAGATTCTCCATTATATAAAAAACATCCTTTGCTGTTAACCCATACAATTCCATACGGAGTTTTAGTAACTTGATAAGGAAATCTAACTCCTACAATATCAAATGTATCTTCTAAAAATTCATAATCTCCAGATACATTAATAACAAATACTTTACGTTTTTTAAATTGGAGTAATTTGTCTTTATAATATTCTAATGCTGTTATTTCATCTCCATCATTAATTGCAACGTCAATAAAGTTAGATTTAGGCAATATATTATACTTTCCAATTGGTGATTTTAACATTCTATCTGGATAATAAGCTCCATCTTGTCTAATATTACCTACATACAATCTACTGTTAGCAACAATAGATGTTTTATAATCACATACAAGCTCACTTGCTTTTAAATCTTGGGATACCAAAGTTTGAGATTCATAACTATCAACTTCATTATAATTAAGCATTTTTTCTTTAGGTATTGTAAATACAATATTTTCATTAGCATCATCTAAAATACCATTTGTAGAAAAATTAGATGTTGTTGAATAAGCTTTTTTCTTCTTTAAATCCACATAAAACTGTAAATACCAAATATTAGACTCAGTATCTTTCATATAGTATTTTAATTCTTTTTTATAATCATCATCAAATATATTATACCCTACATATATATTTATATCTGGGCATTGTCCTGCTGAAATTGAATGAGTAGATGTAATAAGATTGTTTGATATTGTACCTCCAATATTTTCTGGATTTTCTAATACATTAGACTCTTCGTCAAATATGTTAACAGTAGATACACCTAACTTAAATATTCTTTCACCCCATCCAAATGCAGTTGATGATGTGGGAGCTCCAAATGAAAAATCAACTTTTGATTTATCTTTATCGGCAGCAGAAAGACCATCAGTTAAAACAGTCCAATTTGTTGCTCTAAATGATACATTGCAATTTATGAATTTAATTCTCTCATAAACTGG
>Ga0315316_10000774_pt1 | contig 21558 bp, 19 predicted proteins | sample M160m3416metaG_FD_203702 | JGI IMG/M metagenome (GOLD analysis project Ga0315316, IMG submission 203702) | Ammonia-oxidizing marine archaeal communities from Monterey Bay, California, United States - M1 60m 3416 | ecosystem: Environmental > Aquatic > Marine > Intertidal zone | place: USA... | reverse complement strand
ATGAATATCTGAGCCGAATAATAAACCTCTTAACTGTTCTCCATCAAAAACATTTTTACTATTTTTTCCTTTTATTGTCGGCGCATCTCTATTTGCGCCTACCGCCACAATCACATGATCAGGGTTAAAGGCTTGAACAGACTCAGCCGTTGCCATAGTTCGTAACTTTATTTTGACACCCAATGCGCCTAAAGAATATTTTAGATAGTTTATTAGATGTCCATTTGGTTCATAGGCTAATGCTGCAACTCTGACAGTCCCTCCAATATCTTTATCTTTTTCCCATACCTCAACATGGTGACCTCGCATAGCAAGAAGTCTTGCTGACTCCATGCCGCTTGGACCAGCGCCAATTACCAAGATTTTCTTTTGGTCAGCTGTTGAATGAATAATATTTTCATTGCGATGCTCATTACCAAGTTGAGAATTTACTGCACACATCATTGGTTTATTAATAAAAATTTGACTCACGCAGATATAACAATAAATGCAGGGTCGAATGAGATGAGCTTGGCCGGAGATAATTTTGTTTGGAAGTCCAGGATCAGCTAATACTTTTCTTCCCATAGCCAAAAAATCAAATTCATTATTCTTTAATCCTTTTTCTGCAACATCAAGCTCAATCCTGCCTACCGCTACAATGGGGATGGTTAATTCTTTTTTAGCCATTTTAACGAAATCCAAAAACCCACCGGGCTCATGAACAAGCGGGGCTTCAGTAAATGCTATGCCTTTACTGGTATTACCATATGCGCTTATATCAATTGCATCAGCGCCTGCTTTTTGCGCTAAGGTTGCTGTAATTAAAAAATCAGCGGGAGTTATGCCATTTTCTATACGGTATTCATTGGCATCTAATCTAACCAGCACTGGAAAGTCTTCTATTTGTTTTTTTATTTGAGTAATAATCTCAACAAGTAGTCTTGCTCTTTTTTCAGTAGTTCCACCATACTCATCTGTTCTTTTGTTAACCGCTGGGGATAGAAAACTTGAAATAAGGTAACCATGACCGGCATGAATCTCTATTGCATCAAAATTTGAAGCTTTAGCCCGTTTTGCTGCATCAACAAAATGCTGAACTTCTTGTTGGATTTCATCAATCGAAAGTTCATGGTACCGCGGACCTTTTCCATCTGGCCCACCGGCTTTAATAAAGTTCATAATTTCATCTTGAGTAAGCAGACCAAACATATCACTTGGCTCAGATTTTGGAATTGAGGGCACTGGAATAGGTCTTCCAGCAATAACATCTTCTTGCGCTATTTTGCCGCTATGATTAAGTTGAGCGGCTATTTTTGAGCCATGTTGATGGATGCGCTGAGTTAGTAACTTAAGGCTTGGGATAAATTCATCTTTAGAAAAACCTATCATATTTGGCATGGATGCGCCTGCTGGCCATGTGATAGCTGATGTCTCTAAAATAATTAATCCAATTCCTCCTCGAGCTCTTTCTTCGTAATAAGCTGTTAATTGATCTGAAGTATGACCATCCTTTGAAGCAAAATTTGAACCCATTGCAGCCATAATCATTCTATTTTTTAATTTTAAATTTCCTATATAAGCAGGTGAAGCAAGAAGTGGATGTTTAATTTGTTGATTCATTTGGTTAATTTTCAAAAAGAAAAATTTTCATTTATATTAAATCAAAGATTTAAATTTAGGTAATTAGTATGAGTGATATAGATAGCAAAATTCAAGAAATCCTTGATAAGGAATCAATCAGAGAATTAGTATACACATACTGCAGAGCTGCTGATCGACATGATAACAGTTTAATGCGTTCACTTTATCACGAGGATGCTTATGATGACCACGGGTCTTTTTTTAAAGGCAAGGCTATGGAATTTATTGATCTTCTTCCCGAAATACAAAAATCGATGGGCATTTTACATCACAATGTAACCACTCATAATATTAAACTTAACGGAGAACAGGCTGAAGGTGAAACGTATATTATTGCTTTCCATCAAGTTTTAACTGAAGAAGGAAATTATGATGTTTTAATTGGAGGCAGATATTTTGATGAATATGAAAAAAGAGATGGTTTGTGGAAATTTTCAAGCAGGGCAGTTGATGCTGATTGGGTATATGTAAATGATCCTTCAAAAGTAAATTTAACTCACCCTATGATCCAGGGAGCTGATATTGGAAGTCCGGATAAAAAAGATCCCTCTTATGCACGATTAAAATTATTTAAAAGAGGTGTTCGTTAATTAAATTAATCTAGTTAGCTCTCTAAAATGTTTTCTGCAATAAACCTTGTAAGTGTCATTGCCCCCTATCTTTATCTGATCACCATCTGTAACGACTTTTCCTGTTTCATCAAGCCTTACAACCATAATGGCTTTTCTACCACAATCACAAACCGTTTTTAATTCAATTAAATTGTCTGCAAGTGCCAGTAATTCTGAACTTCCTTCAAATAGCTTGCCTTGAAAATCAGTACGGATCCCATAGCACATCGCAGGAATATTTAATTCATCACTGATTTTACAAACCTGCCTAACCTGTTCTTTTGTTAGAAATTGAACTTCATCAATTAAAATACAGTTTATAGTTTTTTTAATTTGTTCTTGCGATACAAAATTAAAGAAGTTGAAATCTACATCAGCTGAGTGTGCCTCAGTGGTTAATCCAATCCTTGAATGTATCATTCCATTATTACTATCTGCATCAATTTTTGGGAGGAATAGAAGTGTTTCCATTCCTCGCTCATTATAGTTGTAGTTTGATTGAAGCAATGCTGTAGATTTTCCAGCATTCATTGTTGAGTAAAAAAAATGAACTTTAGCCAAAGATCAATTCTGAATTGGCTCTGAGTAAAATTGACTTACCCATTTGCGAAATTTATTGATTGGTCCATCACCATCACACAGGATTGGGTCAGCAACATAGCTCTTATGGTCCCAAATAGGCATATCATCTAAAACGCCATTCGCTATTCCATCTATTATTGCCATTCCCAACTCATCTTCGATGTCCTTGGAGACTCTCATAGACCATCTCAGAATTGAATTAGAGCTATCAACAGGGCATGAAGCATTGACCATTATAAATTCTCCTCCACTTGGAGGTAAGTTAATCATTTTTAATCCAACGGTTCCAAGACCCCAAGATTCTCTTGTAAAAGTAGTTGTAAACATACCATGGTCTTCAACTTTATGTTCCTCAGACACACTATCATTATTGGGATCCATTAGTGTTTCTGCTATGGTTTTTTTGTATATTCCCTCTGTAATTGCTTCAGTTTCAGGCAAGCTGGGAGATCCATGCACTTTAGGAAAATGTGCTTGGTCAACATCATTTTCAGCTATCTCTTGTAAAACAGTATTAATATTGTAGTCGTAATAATATGTTTTGCCCCATTTTTCATCATCACCATTAAACCCCTCAATAGCAGGAACTTCCCATGCAGGTTCTTCTTTGTACAAATGATGCCAGGCCCATATAAATCCATTAATTTCCACAACAGGGTAATTGAACATTTGTAATTCTTTTACTGATTCGGGGACAATACTTTTTTCTGCAATTTCAGCACATGAGCCATCAATGTGCCATTTGATTCCATGCTGAGGACAAACAAGATTCTCTCCATCAACATGACCGCTTATTCCTAAGTTGATGCCTGAATAGCCGCAATAAGCATCCAAAACACCAACTTTTCCTGATTTAGTTCTGAAAGCTGCAATATCGTTTTCACAGAATTTTATTGATTTTAGTTCACCATTTTCTAACTCATGGCTCCTTGCAACACAGAACCAACCGTTCGGCATTGGAAATGGAAATTCTTGTTTAGGCATTTTTTACTTCCCTATTTTAAATATTTTTTAATTAGTACAAATTATATTAGCTTTGACTTATTTTTAAAAATTAATAATTATCATGATTTCATTATTAATAAATTGAATCAACGTATTTTATCTTAAAACCTTACTATTTATTTACGAGTTATATTATTGTTAAATATATTTTATAAAATGTATCATTAGTAAAAAAGTAGGGAGAAATAATAATGTCACAACTAAGATTTGTAAAAACACCTGAGCAATTAATAGAAGCAGCGGAAAATAATTTAGAATTTTTTGATGCAAATATGCAAGCTATCAAAGCCTGGTATCGAACTGAACCAGGACTCATTGAACAATTAATTCCAGCTCCATTGGAGCTTCATGATGATCCAATGGTAAGAATAGTTATTTCTAGAGTTTTTGTTGATTTAAATGGTGGCATGGATTTTGGTGCTGCTACTTTCGGCGTTAACTGTATGTATAAAGGCAAAGAAGGTATTTATGAAATTACTATGCCAATGGAAACTGAAGGAGTTGTAGTTGGAGGAAGAGAAACTTATGGTGAGCCAAAGAAAATAGCAGATGTGACTGCATCAAAAGATGGTGATGATTGTGTTGCTACAGTTACTAGACATGGAATTACATATTTAGAATTAAAAGGTAAAGCCACCGATTCATTAGAAACATCTTCCTTTACTGATGATGTTTATTGTTTCAAAGTATTTCCCTCATGTGAGCAACATAAGGCAGTTGATCAAAACCCTTTATTGGTAAAGATTAATATGCATAGAACTCAATCTGTGCATACAAAACTTGATGGAGAAATCATACTGCGAGAATCGCCAGTAGATCCAGTTGTTGATTTGCCAGTCAAAGAAATGGTTTCCTTGGTTTGGGAAGAAGGCACCTCTTCCTCAAACGCATCTGTCATGGAAGAAGTAGATGCTATGTCATATGTTCCATTCATGCATTCTAGATACGATTCTGCATAAGGATAAAATATGAAAGATTTTACTGGCAAGTTAGCTGTCATTACCGGTGGCGCATCCGGCGTAGGTTTTGCCATCGGTGAAGCTCTAGCAAAGCAGGGCGCAAAAGTTGTTCTTACAGATATTGAACAAGAAAGCCTTGAAAATTCAACCGCATTGCTTGCCAATCAATCTCTTAATGTGTCATGCAAGGTTGCTGACGTTTCAAACATGGACTCCATGCAAGATCTTGCTAGTTGGTGTCAATCTGAGCATGGCCCAGTTCATTTACTTTTTAATAATGCTGGAGTTGCTCCTGCAGAACTTCTACCAATCTGGGATACCAAACCTAATGATTGGCAATGGGCGTATGGTGTAAATGTAATGGGAGTACTCCATGGCATTCAAGCATTTGTTCCAGGGATGTTAGCTCATGGAGAAGAGTCAAGAGTTATCAATACATGTTCAGGCAATGGCGCGTTCATTAATTTGCCCTCAACTCCTATCTATACATCATCTAAAGCTTCTGTCTCCAGTATAACTGAGGTTTTAAAACTTCAACTTGAACAAGCTGATGCAAATGTAAAGGTCTCTATTCTTTTTCCAGGACCACATACAGTCAGAACAAAGCTATTTTCGGCTGAACGAAACCGTCCTGAGGAATTAGCCAGAGATCCAAATGCACCAGAGCATCCAATCTCTTCTGTTGAGGATATGCTAGAAATGATGAGCTCGATGGGAATTGAGATGGAAACCACTGAGCCTGAGGAGGTGGCCTCATTTTGCCTATTGCAAATACAAGAGGGTAACTATTGGATAAATCCTATTAATGAAAAAAGTGAACAAGCTTTTAAGGATCGAGTTGAATCTATTATCTCTCGTGGTGATTTACCTAACCCTAATATCTTTTAAATAAATATATAATGAGCTTTCAAACTGTCGATCATTTTTTCAATCCATCCTCTAAAGAATTTATTCATGATCCAGTACCAACTCTGGAAAAGCTATGTTCTGAGTATCCCATTTCCCGATTTGACGCTTGGCAAGCTTGGTTGGTGACAGGACATGCAAATATTATCAAATGTTTATTGGATACCAGGCTCTCAACTGATTTTAATCTTTGGGAGTATGCCCCGCCAAAAAAAACAGTTGAAGAAATGGATGCCTTTGAAAAGCTAATGAATAATAATTTATTTTTTCTTGACAGAAAAAATCATCTTAGATTAAGAAAGTTAGCTCTTCCTGCTTTCTCACCTAGAATTATGGAGCAAATGAAAGAAAGGTTTACAGTTTTAGTTAAAGAAAGATTTGATGAAATAGGGTCACCAGATTCTTTTAACTTTGCCGCAGAAATTGCAGAGATTGTTCCAACTCAAGCCATAGCGACCTTAGTCGGCATTCCAAGAGATAAATTCCCTATTTTTGATTCTTTAGCTTATGGAGTTGTTCGAGGGATTAATCCAATGCTTACCCCAGATGAAAGAAAAGATGCTATCAAGGGTGTTCCTGAGGGATTAGCATTGCTGAATGAACTTATTGATGAAAGGAGAGCGAGTCCTGGAGATGATTTTTTATCCACCTTGATTCTTGCTGAAGACCAAGGCTCAAAACTGTCAAATATGGAAATGTGTGCACTGGTTGGAGCGGTCCTTGGAGCTGGCTCAGATACAGCAGTTGATTTACACAGCTACTTAATTAAAAATTTATTACAACACCCTGAAGAGTTCGAGTCTCTGAAAGAGAATCCGGGTCTTGTTCAGGGGGCCATTTCTGAAACTTTGAGATATGAATCATCTGGCAAAACAGGCCTAGCTAGATATGCCTCAGAAGATTTAGAAATAAATGGTAATCATGTAAAAAAAGGACAAATGGTGCAGCTTATTACTAGCACGGCTGGCATGGACTCATCCATCTATGATGATCCTCGAAAATTTAACATTCAAAGAGATCATGACAAAAGCATATCTTTTGGTCAGGGGCCTCATTATTGCATTGGGGTTACATTAGTGCGTTCTCAAACTGAGGTAATGTTAAAAGAATTGTTTAAACGATTTCCTAACCTTAGTCTCGGAGATGAAATTGTTTATGATTACAATCATCATAATGCTCGCCGAATGGATGTTATGACTGTAAATACAAACTTATCCTGATCCAAACGCATATATGCAATGAAAATCTTTCTTGAAAGGGGAATATCTCATTTAGATCTTCATGGAACAAAGCATAGTGACGTACATAATGAAATCTTAGATTTTACTTATCGATATCAAGACCAGTTACCGTTAATAATTATTTGTGGAAATAGTAATAAAATGATCGAAATTGCTTCGACAACTCTTAACAATGCAAATATTGAATTTTCTTCTCCGCGCTTTGGAATCCTCCGAATTGAAAAGGTTTGACAATAATTATTTTCTAAAAAAACTAGACATATACCAATCAATTCTGCTCTACTATAGATTAAAACATTCATCAAAGTACGGGGGATACTATGAATAAATTTAAATTAACGTTTTTTGCTTTACCTTTAACCCTTATATCTGCTTCATTATTCGCCGATGCAGTTCTTGAAGAGGTCGTGGTAACAGCCCAAAAAACTGAAAAATCACTACAAGATACTCCTATCGCAGTTACAGCTGTAACGGCTGGAACTATTCAAGATCTAAACATTAAAAATGTAGTCGATTTACAAGGTATTGCTCCAAATGTAATGCTTCTCCCTGCTCCCGCTAATAATACTGGAGCATCATTGGCTATCCGCGGAGGTGTAGCAATGAACCCTGCTATAACCTGGGAACCATCTGTTGGTACTTATGTAGATGGAGTTTATATGGGTAAAACTCAAGGTGGAATATGGGATTTAGTTGATTTAGAGAGAGTTGAAATTTTGAGAGGTCCACAAGGCACATTATATGGAAGGAACACCCTTGCTGGAGCAGTTAATTTTATTAGTAAAAAGCCTTCGGGTGCTGGTGTTTCAGGAGCATTAACTTTAGGTAACTATGGTTTAAAACAAGGTCGTCTAATCGCCGATTATGAGATTGGGCAAGATATCTTTGCTAAGATTGTTTTGCATAACAAAACTAGAGATGGCTTTGTGAAAAATAACTCTGGTCCATATCAGCCAGCATCACAGCCTGGCGTAATTCCAAATAATGTAAATCCTATAACTAAGGAGCTAGATGTAATTGATTCAAGAGGTTTTAAGATTTCCCTTTACTATGCTGGCGACAAAACTGAGGTAGATTTATCATTTGATTGGACGGATCAAGATAATACTCCTCCTAATCCTCAATTAGGAAATATGGCTGACTGGTGGGCTGGAGCACTTGGGTTCGGTCCCTCACCTGCAACAGGTGGCCTTTGGGTGGCCCCTGTTCATTTTTATGACAGGCTAGGCAGAGATAGATACACATCTTTAGACAATGAGATGTATGAAACATCAACGGTTGAAGGATTCCATTTAAAAATTACGCGTCAAACAGGCATAGGTGAGCTAAAGCTAACTTTAGCTGATCGAAAACTTGACTGGAACGACCAACTAGATATGGACGGCACACCTCATTATATTTTCCATACCGCTAGACACACTAATTATTCATCCAAAACTGTTGAACTGCAGTTAACAGGCTCCAATGATTTTATGAGTTACGTAGCCGGTTACTATCAATTCGATGATGATGCATTTACTGATAACCCCCAATCAGGATTTCTTGGTGGATTCTCTATTGACCAGCAGTATTCAGGCGGTGGTGATGCAAGTGCTTTTTACGCTCAAGCAACATTCGATCTTGGTGATAAAACTGATATTACTGTAGGAACAAGAAAAACTGAAGAAGACAAAAAAGGTTATGCCTCCTATTCAGGTTTCTGGACCGTTGACCAAAAACGTAGTGACAGCAATACAAGCAATACTTTTATTCTTTCTCATCAACTAAGTGATTCAACAAATATCTATGCTAAAGCTGCAGATGGTTTTAAAGCTGGAGGTTATAATACTGAGGCTTCGAACCCAGTCCAAGCTGGTGCAGGATATGGTCCTGAGCTTATTGAATCAGTTGAGTTTGGTTTAAAAGGGCGATATATGGATAATAGGGTTTCAATCAATGCTGCATACTTTGATAACGAACATGAAGATATGCAGGTTGCGTACTTTACTGCTGAGCAGGCTGCAGCATCTGTAGTTCTTAATAATTCAGCTGAGCAATCTGGCTTTGAGCTAGAAATGGTAGCATTGCTCAATGATACTACTCAATTCAGCTTAAATTATGGAAGCTTAGACAGTAAGTACACAGAATCAGTTATGGCTCCAGATGGATTTGCTCCTGAATTATTTCCATACGCTCCAGAGACCATGATCTATGCTTCATTGGAGAAAGATTTTGGTAACTACCGAGTAAGATTAGATCACTCAAGAGTGGGAGAGCACAATGCATTTCCATATAGTAGCTCAGACCCAAGATCTGCTTTAACTCATGTTGAGGAAAGAAATATTACTGACTTTAGATTAATGACGAGTCCAATGGATAATTTAGATCTAACATTTTGGATCAAAAACCTAAATGATGCATCTTATGTGGTTAACATGATTCCATTTGGACCTGGTTTTGGTCAGTTAACATTAGATTTTTATGGTCATCCAAGAACAATAGGCATGGATTTGTACTATAAATTCTAATTCTCTAATATAATTAAAAGCCTGATTAAGTGTCAGGCTTTTTTTTTGGTAAAAGACTTATGGAAAATAATTGGGAAGATATTTTTAAATTTGACGATCAACTCTCCGAAGAAGAGCGGATGATTCGAGATAATGTAAGAGAGTATTGTCAAAAATCTTTAATGCCCAGGATTGTAGAATCAAACAGAAATGAGATTTTTCATCCCGAAATTATGAAGGAGATGGGTGATCTTGGTATCTTGGGAGCAACAATTAAAGGGTATGGTTGCGCTGGAATTAATTACGTCGCTTATGGATTGATCACTAGAGAAATTGAAAGAGTTGATACCAGTTATAGATCTGCGTTCAGTGTTCAGTCATCGCTTTCTATGTATGCAATTTATAATTTTGGATCTGAGGAGCAAAAAGAAGAATTACTTCCGAAAATGGCTAAAGGTGAACTTGTTGGGTGCTTTGGTTTGACAGAACCAGATGCTGGCTCAGACCCAGGTAGCATGCTTTCAAGAGCCAAGAAAGTTGAGGGTGGGTATAAACTAAATGGATCAAAAACATGGATCACTAATGCGCCTATTGCAGATGTCTTTGTAATCTGGGCTAAAGATGAGCAAGGAGTTTTGAGAGGCTTCATTGCTAGAAAGGAGTTTAAGGGGCTTGAAGCAAAACCTATGAGCGGAAAGTTTGCACTTCGCGCATCTATCACCGGCCAAGTTTTTATGGAAGATGTTTTTATCCCAGATGATCATGTATTACCTTCAGCACAGAGCTTTAGAGGTCCATTTACCTGTTTAAATATTGCTAGATATGGAATTGCTTGGGGGGTCATAGGTGCGGCCGAGTTTTGTTGGCATGCAGCTAGACAGTACACATTAGATAGAGTGCAATTTGGGAATCCATTGGCTAGCAAGCAATTGATTCAAAAAAAATTAGCCGACATGCAAACAGAGATAACTATAGGTCTTCAAGCTGCCCTCCGTGTAGGAAGGTTGATTGATGAAGAGAAAATGGTTCCAGAGATGATCTCACTCATTAAGCGCAATAACTGTGGCAAGGCCTTAGATATAGCTAGGATGGCAAGAGATATGCATGGAGGAAACGGAGTCATTGATGAGTATCATGTTGTCAGACATTCTATGAATCTTGAAGCTGTAAATACCTATGAGGGCACTCATGATTTACATGCACTGATTCTTGGTAATTTTCAAACCGGAATAGCTTCATTTGAATAAAGCTTAAGTAAAAAAGCGTTATTCCTTCTAGTTAATAACAATTATTAAAAACCTTATAAGCTTTTTTTTGTATAGTTTTTAATGTAAAGTAAACTTTACATCTTAATAACCATGTCTGAAAAATATACTACAAAGCAAGCGAAAACTGCTAAGCGAATAATTAAATATTTTGCTAAATTCCAAGCCTCTATATTTTTGCTTAGTAAAGGAAAATTATGGAATAAATGGCCGGGCGGGTTTCCAATCATGGTTGTTGAAACTAAAGGAGCTAAATCTAATAAAATAAGAAATATTCCCTTGATTTATGTTCATCAAGACAGCATGCCAATACTAGTTGCCTCTTTAGGAGGCATGCCAAAAAATCCTAATTGGTATTACAACGTCAAAGCCCATCCAGCAGTAAAGATCACAACCATTGGTGGATATGGGAACTATTTAGCAGAAGAGGTGTCAAAAGAGAAAAAGGATGAATTATGGCCATTAATTTGTTCATTTTATCCCGACTATGAAACCTATCAGAGTAATACCTCCAGAGAGATACCTGTATTTTTATGTAAGCAAGCATGAATGTTATAGAAGTTAAAAATATTACCAAACACTACTTACTCGGTACGCAAACCGTAGAAGCCTTAAGAGGTGTGAGTTTTGGTATAGAACAGGGTGAATTTATAGCAATTATGGGTCCATCAGGGTCTGGTAAATCAACCCTAATGAATATTATTGGGTGTCTTGATAGTCCAACTGATGGTACATACCATCTTAATAACCAAGAAGTTAGTACGCTTGAAGGCGATGAGCTTGCAGGCATAAGAAATAAAGAAATTGGATTTGTATTTCAAAATTTTCATTTGCTGGCACGCAACAGTGCTCTTGATAATGTTATGTTGCCTTTAAAATATGCAGGAATAGGCAAGGACGATCAACTCAATAGAGGTAAAAATGCTCTCTCTCAAGTTGGGCTTGAATCAAGAATGGATCATCAACCATCTGAACTTTCAGGAGGGCAGCAGCAAAGAGTTGCAATAGCTAGAGCTTTGGTTAATAACCCTTCTATTCTATTTGCTGACGAGCCTACAGGAAACTTAGATAGTCAAACCGGGCATGATGTGATGCAGCTTTTTCATAATCTTCATCAACAAGGCCAAACCATTATTTTAATAACTCATGAGAATGAAGTAGCTGCAGAAGCACAAAGAACAATATTTATTAAGGATGGTTTGATAGAATCAGACACTAGAAAAGGAAAATCATGAAGCACTCAATAATTAAAACTTTCAGCATTATTTTATCTATAGCATTAGTTGTTAGTTGTGGCGGAGGCAAAAAAGAAGAGGACTTTAAATTCTATGCTTTAAAAGAAGCATCATCTCAACAGCTAGAACTTACAGTTGAGGCTTCTGGAACCGTAGAGGCCATCTCTTCAATTGAGATTAAATCTAAGGCATCTGGGCAAATTCTTTTTTTAGGTGCTGAAATTGGAGATTATGTGGATGAGGGTGTGGTATTGGCAAGAATAGACCAAAGAACACCAACAAACACTCTAGCTCAAGCTAATGCAGATCTAGAGGTTGCTAAAGTGCGTTTGAGTAATGCCAAAAATCAGTTTGATCGGTCCAAAAGACTACATGATGAAGGTAATATCTCTGATAAATCATTTGAAGACGCTCAGGAATCATTTTCGTCAGCAAGAGCCCAGCTTGTAAGAGCAGAAGTGTTTTTAGAAAATGCCAGAATAGCGTTAGATGATACAAGTGTAAGATCACCAATCGCTGGAACTGTTATCAGCAGACCGGCTGAAGTGGGTCAAGTGATTACTTCTCCAACCTCGGCTGTAGGTGGCGGGACATTATTAATGGAGATGGCAGATCTGAATAGAGTTAGAGTTAGAGCATTAATTGATGAGATAGATATTGGAAAGATTACCATAGGCCAAGAGGTTACGTTAAAGGTTTCAGCATACAGGGATAAAAAATTTGTAGGAGTTGTTTCTAAGATTGAGCCTATGTCAAAAATTGATCAAAACGTTACAACATTTCCAGTGCTAATAGATATTGAAAATCAAGACAATTTACTTTTGATAGGAATGAACACTGATGTTGAAATTGAAATTCTAAATGAAGAGGTGAATCTAGCATTGCCAGCAGGCTCTTTAAGAACGAGAAAGGATATTCGATCAGTTGCCGCATTGCTTGGGATTAAAGAAGATGAGCTAAATAATTTTTTGACTAAAAAAGTTGAAGGTGAAAATTTTGATACTTACATAGTCCTTAAAAAAACTAAGAAGGGAGCAGTTCCAACTTGGGTAAAGGTCGGAAAAACAGATCTGAACTATGTTGAGGTTAAACAAGGCATAGAGTATGACGAGGTTGTATATGTTCTTCCAAGCGAAGGCCTCATTAAATACCAACAAAAATTTTCTGAAAGAGTAAAAGGTAGGTTTGGTTAACTTATGGTATTACAAGAATCCATTTCTACAGCGATAGATTCCATTAGGGCTAATTTATTAAGATCTCTTTTAACAACTATTGCTATTGTCATAGGTACAGCTTCAGTTATTGCCATGGTTGGAATTGGATCAAGTGCCCAAAGAGCAATCGATGATTCAATTTCTAACTTATCTGCACGCACATTGTCTGTATATCCATCTCGTGGCAGGGGTAGTCAAAAAATAAGCGCAGCACCCCTCTCAATTTCTGACGCCGACGCATTAATCAAAGATGGTGAGATAAAATGGAGAGTTTCCCCAGAAATTCGAGGCAGTAAATCTCTTAAATATAAAAATGAGAGTATTAGTATTTCAGTTATTGGTGCCAGAGAAACTTATTTGAGCATACAAGGCTATGAGATCGATCATGGAGCTTTTTTTAATGAAAGAGATGATCTTGCCAGGAAAAGAGTGGCAGTCATAGGTTCAAGCGTTGGCACCGAGCTCAAAACATCCTCAAAGGCTTTGGTTGGGCAAGAGATTGATCTAGGTGGTGTGACTTTTAAGATCATAGGTGTGACTAAATCTGAGGGTTCTACTGGTTGGTCTAATCCCGATGAGCAAATTTATATACCACTGTTAACAGCCTCTGATAGGGTCTTTGGAAGAGATAGAGTTGATTCAATTCGTGTTGAGGTTCCAAATACCTATACGCCTGAAGAGGCGATGATCTCTATTGAAAGAGTTCTTCGAAGGGAGCATGACATAGGCCCAGGTGAGGAAAACAATTTTAGAATTAATGATTGGTCACAGTTTACTGATTTACAAAAACAAGCCACTGCAATCTTTTCAGCTTTATTGATTGGCATTGCTGGTATTAGTCTTATGGTTGGCGGCATTGGCGTAATGAATATTATGCTAGTGTCTGTAACGGAGAGGACACGCGAAATAGGCCTAAGAAAAGCTTTAGGCGCGACTCAACAAGCAATACTTCTTCAATTCATTATTGAAGCTGTAACTTTGTGTATTATCGGTGGGATTATTGGAGTTATTTTTGGATCTAGCTTATATTTTTTAGTAACAATTTTTCAAGATTGGGTATTCACTATACCTTTCTCAGCTATTCTAGGCTCAGTCATGTTTTCGGCATGCGTAGGATTATTTTTTGGTATATGGCCTGCAAGAAAGGCAGCGCAATTAGAGCCAGCAGTAGCCCTACGATACGAATAAATATGAAAATTATTCAATTACTTCCCGAGCTGAAAGTCGGTGGTGTTGAGCGCGGCACTGTAGACCTTTCTGATCACCTTATCAAACTTGGTCATGATTCTGCAGTCATCTCTGCTGGAGGGCAGCTTGTGAATTTATTGAATGATCATGGTGCAAAACATTACGAGCTTCCCATAGCAAAGAAAAATATAAAAGCTTTGCTGCAAATTAACAATCTAATTAAAATTTATTCAGAGTTTCAGCCTGATATAGTTCATGTTCGATCAAGATTTCCAGCATGGATAAATTACTTTGCTTTAAAAAATTTTCATGGACAAAAACCTATTGTCATATCTACATTTCATGGCTTATACAGTAAACCTTTTTATAGCAAATCGATGTCTTATGCAGATGAAATTATCGCAATCTCTCAAACTGTAAAAAAATATATCCAGAAGAACTATCATGTAGATGAATCTAATGTACATTTGATATATCGTGGATGTGATCTGCAGGAATTCAATAAATTACCTTTAAGTCAGGAATGGAAAGAAGCTTGGTTTGCGGAGTTTCCAGAAACTAAAAATAAAATTATCCTTAATCTTCCGGGCAGAATAACTAGCTGGAAAGGTATTGAGAGCTTTATTGATCTTTTTTCTAATATAGACACATCAAGGTTTCATGGCATTATTCCTGGCCCCGTTGCACATAATAAAAGAAACTATTTCAGTTATTTGCAGAAATTGATCAAACAAAAAAATCTTACTGATCATCTTACTTTTTGTGGAGCTCGATCAGATATTGCTGAGGTCTATAAAATCTCAGATATTGTAATGAATTTATCATCTAAACCTGAACCATTTGGCAGAACAATTATTGAAGCTGCCGCTTGTGGGAGTCATGTAATCGGTTGGAATAGAGGCGGTGTCAAAGAATCAATTAATTCAATTAATCCAGTTGGTTTGGTCGATTATGGGAATGTAGAAATGCTTGTTAAACAAATCGATCAAGTGTTAGCAACCTCACCGCCCGAATTTATACCCGAACAATTTACAAAAGAGTCTTTAGTCAATGCGACCATGAATGTTTATGAGCTGGCTTTAAGCAAAGCCTCATAAATTACTTTTGTTTTCTTGGCGGCACTCGCAACTGAATAATTTTCAATTAAAGCTGCCTTAATAGCTTCCATATTTAATTGAGGTAACAGAGGGACCATTTCTTCTAAAAGAATTTGTAAACTCTTTTGATTTCCAGGCTCTGATAAGCATTCCCTAGGAATTAAATCAGGAATGATTCCAACTCTTGAACCAAGAACTGGTATTTCATGATTAATAGCTTCTAGCACAACTCTGGGACCTCCCTCTCTGAGGCTGGATACAATGAGTCCGCTGGCTGTTTTATATTTACTTGCAATAGAGTTGTAATCAAAATTTGTAATAATTTGAATGCGATCCTTTAGATCTAAATCTTGGATAAGCTGGTTTAGGCTTGCTTCTTCTGGTCCAGGTCCGATAATTTCTAGACATTCATCGATGTTAATCCAACTTTCAATAAGCTGATCAAAGCCTTTAACTTTTTCAAGCCTACCAATAGCAATGATGGGGCCACTGCGAGAAGATCGTTCTCCCGTATGAAATGGATTAAACCAATTAGGGATGTAGTTACCGTTAGGAATATTTTTTATAAGTAGTTTATTCACCCCAATGACCGCATCTTTATTTGTAAAAGCAAAATTATTTTTTTTATGACCATGTATCGTACAAACAACTTTAATACTGCTAAAAATCTTTACTCCCTTTCCGATGATGCTGGCTTTGGCACCATGACAATGCAAAATAGAAATATTATTTTTTTTAAGAAACTTAATCAACTTGTATGCATTTAGAGGAGAATATCTTGACCCGATGTTTAGTGCAGTGGTTTTAATTCCATCCATGTGATGTTGTATCTCCTTATCACAAATAATGATTTGATCAGATACATCAGACATGAATGATGACAGCTCATAAACATGTTGTTCAATCCCTGCAAAGATTTTGCTTGATACTAAATGAGCAATTTTCATTGTTAATGATTGATAAATTTCATTATAGAAAAGGATACTTTTTCAACTTCTGCTAAAGGTTCAAAATGCAGAGAAGGGCTTTCAATATTAGAAATATCTATCCCTCCTTTTTTACTTAATATGCTTACTACACCGACTCTCTTTGAATTAACCAACTCATGCATCGACTCTCTTATTTTCTTACTGCCAAAAATCCGTCTGTATTTAGAGTTCTCTATTTGTATTAAATAGGTTTGCCCTTGAGCAGATAGCGCTTCAAATACAAGATTTGAACTATCAGGCGTTACAAACTTCAAGGCTGATACATTCAGGCTTGCTTGAAATGCATCAGACCCAGGTGAATTCAAGTGAATAAATTTTGTGTTAGGGTAATTACCAAGCTCATTTTTTAACTTTATATTAAGCTCATCAGGAGTTCTTCGTGAATTAAAAATTTTAAATTTATGTTTTGGATACAGGCTTAAAATATAGTGAAGCTGCTTCATTAAAATTTCTTGATCAAATTTATAATGCTTGCTTAGCCCTCCAATAGCTATTATTGCTTTACTTTCATCAATTGGAGTATGAGATGTAGTTGCTAGAGAACCTTTAAATAAAATAACATTTTTAGGAAGATGTCTTTTGCGAAAATCATGTTCTGGAGCAACAATTAAATCAAAGGAATTTAGTTTATAGCTTGGACGAAGTACAGCAATTGAAAATATATCCTGATCAGTGCGTTCTTCTAAGTACTTTTTCCCCTGAAGAATTTTTGAATAAACATCGTGACCCGCACCTATAAGTATTGTTGGGCCATCAAATTGATTCTTGTTAGAAAGTATTTCTGAGAAACTTTCTTGATTAGAATAATTAATTGGAGTTATCGAGAGTTCTATCTCTTTTTTCATTTGATCTAAAAGAGCCTGCACTTGTTTGAGATGCCCAGTTTTTGAATCTTGCAACCAGTAAACTTTCATTAAATTTTTACTTATAATTTGATATGTCTAAAATACCCTGTCTATGAAGCCTTGTGAAGGAAATACATTCATAAAAATACTATTGAAATGAGCTCTCAAAACTCCAATTACCAAATCGCTATGGATCTTATTTCTCAATATGGCGAAGATGCTGAATCCATTGCTATGTTAAGAGCTGCTGAATATGCAGCAAATCTAAATACTGAAGAGTGGCTAATTTGGGAGGAAGTAATCAAAGAAATTCAGAATATTAGGACGAATCCCAATCTTCAATAAAAGTTTGATCTAAAAGAGTGAGCGGGCATGGCTAACCCGCTCTGGTTGGCCTTAGGGAAAATTTTAGAGGAAAATTTTAACCAACTTATCTATATGACAGCCCAATTTATAAAAAGTTCATAATTATCTCCTTTAAAGTTATTTGGGATATTTGTAATTTTGAAAAAATAAACTATATGTATATTATTAATATATATATTTATTATTGGGAGCTTTACAGGATGACAGAAAATACAATTCCATCAGCAGAAGATTTATATAAAAGAGCTTATGATATAAAGCCTGTCCTAAAAAGCAGGGCAGAAGAAACTGCAAAATTGCGAAGACTTACAGATGAAACTATCCAAGATTTTAAAGATCTTGGTTTTTTTAAAATTGTTCAACCGAAACGATGGGGCGGATATGAAATGGATCCAATTGTTTTCTACAAAGTCACATCTATCATTGGTGAGGCATGCATGCCATCTGCATGGGTATATGCAACAGTAGGAGTTCATAACTGGCAAATTTCTGTCTTTGATGAAAAAGCTCAAGATGAAGTATGGGGTGATGATAATTCAGTCCTTATTTCTTCTTCTTATGCTCCAAAAGCATTAGCTAAACCCGAGGGAGATGGCTTTATTGTTTCTGGTGAGTGGGATTGGTCTTCGGGGAGTGACCATTGCGATTGGTTTTTTGGTGGAGCAATTCTTGATCCTTCAAAAGGCCTTGATAGCTTTGTAACATTACTCATACCAAGAGAAGACTATGAAATCATAGATAATTGGCATACATATGGTTTAAAAGGAACTGGAAGCAAAAGAATTAAAGTAGACAATATATTTGTCCCAGCCCACAGGATTCATTATTTAAAAGATGCGTTTGCAAATAATAATCCCGATAAAACTAATGAAGGCCCTTTGTATAAAATTCCATTTGGACAGATTTTTACCCATGCAGTAGCTATTCCTGCTTTAGGCGCTTATAGAGGCACATTGGATGCATTTATCGAAGGAGCAAAAGAAAGGGTTTCTAGCTTTGGAGTTGAAGCAAAAACAAATCCTGCAACATTAACTCTAGCATCTGAAATTTCAACTGAGATAGATCAGCTATGGCATAACATTCAAGCAAATATGAAATCTATGATGGATTCAGCCAATCAATCTAAAGAAATTAATATCAATGACAGGGTTAGATATCGATATCAAGTAAGTACTGTGAATGATAGATGTGTTGCCGGCGCTCTTAAGTTAGTGAAGGCAAGCGGAGGTTCAACTGTTTATCAAGGCAGTGAAATTACTGATAAGTTTTTGGACATTATGATGACTCAAGTCCACGTTGCAAATATCTCTGATCCATTTGCAATGGATTATGGTTCAAGTTTTCTTGGAGTTGAGACTGAAAATCTAATGCTTTAATTAAACGAAAGGGAACATTTATGAATTCAATACCACTCAGACAAATAGATCAAACACCTCCCCCTGATAGATATGCTAGAGGATGGCATTGCCTAGGTTTGAGCACTTCCTTTGATGATAAACCCAAAGCAATCATGGCTTTTGGGACGCGCATTGTAGTTTTTAGAAACTCTAAGGGTGATGCGGTTGTTCTTGAGGCCACGTGTCCTCATATGGGTGGTGACTTAACGATGGGAAAAGTTGATGGAGACGTTGTAAGGTGCCCTTATCATGATTGGGGATGGGGTGCAGATGGAATGTGCTTAGATATACCTTATGCTAAAAAGATTCCTAAAAATGCAAGGATTAGAAGCTGGCCTGTTTGCGAAGAAAACCATTTACTTTTTATATGGAATGACCCTGAGGGATTTCCTCCCCTAGAAGATGAAATTATCCCTAGAGAGGATGCTGCTTTTGCAGCTGATTGGTCTGACTGGGTGATTGAAGAAAATGTAATCAATATTAATTGCCGTGAATTAATTGATAACATGTCTGATAAAGCTCATTTCATTACTGTTCATGGTTTAAAGCCGCCACATCTTTTTAAAAATATTTTTGAAGGTCATATGCTAACTCAAATTATGAATGCAGATAATGATGAAGGTTCAGAATTTGGAGAAGGAGGTGAGTTAAGATCTTCTGCGACCTATTATGGCCCCGCGTATATGATTGCTGCAATTGATAATGAGGCTGGTGGATTTTCTCATAGCTCAATTCAATTGGTAAGTCATGTTCCTATTGATAGAGACAGTTTTATGCTTAGACATGGGGTAAAAGTACAAAATATTCCTGGTTTAAGCAAAGAAGAGAATAAGGCCGTTGTTGCTGAGTATACTGAAATGACTCAACTCTCTTTTAAACAAGATGTTGATATTTGGCATAATAAATTTAGAGTAGACAATCCCTTGTTATGCGATGGAGACGGCCCATTACATAAACTAAGAGAATGGTATGACCAATTTTATGTTGATCGAGGGGATGTTCCAAAAAAATTAGATCAACGTAAAGAATATACTGTCTAGGAATATATTTATGTCAGAACAGTTTGATGAAATATTTGATGTGCTTGTAATTGGTAGTGGCTGCGGTGGGTTAACAGCCGCATTAACTGCTGACATTTCAAATCCTGCAAAAGTACTGGTTATTGAAAAAAGTCACCTCATTGGAGGAACAAGCGCCACCTCTGGAGGAGTTATTTGGATTCCTGATAACCATCTTGGCAAAGAAAAGGGTGCACAAGATTCAATTTCTGAAGCCAAAGATTACTTAAAAGCTACAATTCCAGCTGATGAATTTAACGAGCCATTGATTGATGCTTACCTTGATCAGGGACCAAAGATGGTTAAATTTATGCAAGACCACACCGATGCAAGATATACAAGCCTTGAACACTATCCGGATTACTTCCAAGATGCTCCGGGAGTGAAATTAGGAAATCGTGCTCTAGAGCCTCTTCCAGTTTCAGCAGATGTGTTGGGAGACGATGTGGATAATCTTCATCCTTCTGGCCCGCAAACGATTGTTTTTGGTAGGTATGGTGTGAATTTTGAGGAATCACATGCATTTACTACTCAGTCCCCAGGATGGTTTCGATTATTTGCAAAGATTTTTCTTACCTATTGGTTAGATTTTTCTTGGAGAATTAAGCGAAAAAGGTCAAGAAGACTTGCTTTTGGTGCTGCCTCAGTGACTCGATTATTCGCATCAGTAAAAAAAAGAAATATTCCCATCTGGAGATCTGCAGAATTGAAGGAATTTATTCTAGGAGATAACAGAGTTATAGGCGCAGTTATTCACAAGGATGGTAGATTGATAAAAGTTCAAGCTAGGCGAGGAGTGATTGTTGCTTCGGGAGGGTTTGGTCAAAATCAAGAAATGAGAGAAAAATATCTTCCTAAGCCAACTAACTCTGATTGGGGCTGCGAACCTAAAACTAATACTGGTGATCCGATTAAAGCTGCAGAAGCTATAGGAGCTCAGCTAAAGTTTATGGATAAAGCATGGTGGGTTACAACTGTAAAAGCTCCAAATGAGGAGTTCCCAAGATTAAGCGAAGTAGAAAAGTCTCTTCCTGGTAATTATACAGTTAATAAATCTGGAAAACGCTTTGCAAATGAGTCTCAAAACTACCTTACGTTCATGCTTGAAGTTCTTGATAAAGAAAAAAAGGGTGAGTCATGTGCTCCCATGTATATGATTTTTGACGCTAATCATAGAAAAAACTATCCAGTTGGACCCTTGATGCCAGGAAAATTTTTCCCAGATAAGCTTATAAAAATCATCCATAAAGATTGGTTTGAAAGTGATTTTCTTACTACAGCTAATACAATTGAAGAATTAGCAATTCAAACAGGCATTGATAGTGAAGCCTTGCAAAGTACTGTTAAGAGAGTAAACAATTTTTCTGTTACAGGAAAAGATTTAGATTTCCAAAGAGGTGATAATGAGAGAGATAGATTTTCTGGAGATCCAAGCCTTCTGAATCCTTGTTTAGGTCCTATTGATAAGCCTCCATTTTATGCAATGAGAAT
>Ga0315316_10000773_pt1 | contig 21564 bp, 17 predicted proteins | sample M160m3416metaG_FD_203702 | JGI IMG/M metagenome (GOLD analysis project Ga0315316, IMG submission 203702) | Ammonia-oxidizing marine archaeal communities from Monterey Bay, California, United States - M1 60m 3416 | ecosystem: Environmental > Aquatic > Marine > Intertidal zone | place: USA... | reverse complement strand
TCAAAAGGCACCTCAGGAATCAATATTTTATGGACATAGGTATTTTCGTTGTCATTGGCCAACTCAGCTGCAGCTGCAATCCATCCCGCATGCCTTCCCATCACTTCAAGAATAAAAACTTTAGTGGATGTGTCACACATAGATTTTACATCTAGAGAGGCTTCTTTAACTGAAGTCGCTACATACTTAGCGGCTGAACCAAAACCAGGAGAATTGTCAGTAACTGCTAAGTCATTATCGATAGTTTTAGGAATGGCAATTGCATTCAGGGGATAGCTTAATTTTTTTGCTGCTTCAGAAATTTTAAGGCAGGTATCAGCTGAGTCATTTCCTCCATTGTAGAAAAAATGGCCAATGGAATAGTTCTCCAAGTTTTTAAATAAATCCTGGTAAAATTCTTCCTCTTCTATGTCTGGGAGTTTATATCTGCATGATCCAAACATACCTCCTGGTGATTCAAGCAGCAGTTCGAGCGGCCTTTTCGATTTGCTCAGGTCATAAACTTCATTTTCAATGAGACCAACGATTCCATTCCTGCCTACATAAATATTCGCCTCAGGAGATTTATTTTTAAGCTCAGAGAATAAGCCAAATGCTGATGAATTTATCACTGAAGTCACACCACCCGACTGGGCATAAAATACATTTTTCATATTACCTATCTTATGGTTACATAGTTGCTGAAGAAGGTCGCATTCCAGTGAGAATCAGCCAAGGACACGTGTCTGGACCAGATATCAAACGCGGACCGATAAACCATCGTGGAGGGCAGTCCTGTAGGCTTTCAGCGCAGGTACAAGTCCTGCAACAAACCCGAGAATGATCACGGCTCCTATGTACATGAGCTGTGCTTGATCTAGCACACGGATGGGAACTAGCAACCCGAATTCTCCTTCCAGCCAAGGCTGAAGCGCTGCCAAACCAGCATACACAAAGATGACACCGAGAAATGCCCCTAAAGCAGAGAGAAGTCCAGCTTCGAGCACTAAGAGCGACACAATGCGCCGCGGACCCGCCCCTAGGGCACGCAGAATAGCCATTTCCCTTCGCCTTGCATCTAGCGATGTGTAGATAGACACGAGCATCCCAAGAAGCCCGACCAAAACAACGAATCCCGAGATAACCATGAGCCCGTCCTCCGCGTACCCTATACCTTGCCACATTTCGGACAGGGCCAAACCGGGAATCACCGCTGTCAGAGGCTCCTGCTCACTCGTTGAAATCTCCCTTTGGAGCTGGAGCGTGTAGGCTCGAGATTCAGCCCCTAGAAAGAAAGAGGTGATTTGTGAGACATGAATCTCATCCATTTCATGGACATGATCTGCATGGATCTCTTCACCAGGCATCGGTGGGCCACCCTCTTCCCATCCTAGGTGGATGGCAGTGATGCCCTCAAGCGTTACATAGATGGCCCTGTCGACTGGGGTAAATGTCTCGTCCAAAATTCCAATAACCTCAAAAGGCATCTCATCGTGGTTCATGAAGCCGACATCGCTGATCCCATGCGTAACAGAAATTGGGTCTCCTAGTCCGTACCCAAGGCGTTCTGCTACTTGTGAGCCCAGTACCACATCAAACACCTCCTCTGCTGGTCGGCCCTCTGCCAGCGATATCGACTGACCTCCGCGATACTTGTAGTGCTCATAGAATGATTCATTCGTGCCAATAACCCGAAAACCCTGGTGGCTATCACCAAGTGCGTAAGGGATCGTCCAGGAAACAGCTGGATGGTCGTCCCACTCCTCCCAGGTCTCGTGGGAGATGTTAGCTACAGGTGAACCCAGCCCAAAGACTGAATAGAGCATTAGCTGAATCGTCCCACCACGTGATCCAACAATCAGATCTGTCCCACTCACCGTGTTCGAGAAGCTCTCGCGCATCCCAGTCCGAACGTTTTCCACACCAACCAGCAAGGCAACACTAAACGCAATTGATAGAGCTGTAAGTGAGGTGGTCAGAAGACGGTTTGAAAGCGACTGACGGGCTAGGTGAAGTAACAACATTGCTTATTCTCCAGCGTGATTAAGTTCTGGCAGGGACAGGGAGCGGTCGAATTGGTCGGCCAACCCTAAATCGTGACTAACGAAGAGTAGCGTCGATCCTGCCTCAGCCACATTGGAAAACAGTAGTTCCAAGAAGGCATGTCTACGGTTCGCATCAAGCGACGAAGTCGGTTCGTCAGCGATGATCAGCTCTGGAGACCCTAGGATCGCTCGTGCAGCCGCTACTCGCTGCTGCTGACCAACACTGAGACGAGTCACTTTTTCGTCGAGTAACTGTTCAATGCCGAGATGAGCAGCAGCATCTTTTACCGCTATATCAAGGCTACTTCCCAATCGTTTTTTCCTTTCCTCGTTAATACGGACTGGGAGGGCGATATTGTCGCGTACATTCAGGTACGGGATGAGGTTGAACATTTGGAAAACATACCCAATATGGCTCGCCCTAAAGTGATCTCGCTCGGCCGAAGAAAGAGCGCCAACATCGTGTCCCAGCACGCTGAGTGTTCCGGGGGGTGGCTCCAGGACACCCGCTATCAAACCAAGTAGTGTCGTCTTTCCACTTCCAGAGGGCCCGTAAAGAAAAACTCGCTCACCCGATTGAACGGTGAGGTCAGGGATATCAAGTATGGTCGGTCCGTCGGCATACCCAAAGGAAAGGTTGCTGGCACGGATACATTCTGTTGCTTCGATCATCGCACTAGCCTTTGCTCAGCTCAGCAGTCGCCTGATCTAAGTAGTTGGTCAGGCGCTCGATTGCCCGCAGGTATCGCTCCTCCCACTCAGGAACTTCTTCTGGATCCTCAGTCTCAATTTCAAAGCGAACCCCAGGTAGCATCCAGGATGCATATCCACTAAAGGGATCAGGGGATACATAGAGATTTCGGCTCCACGGGCGATCCTGTAGCCCCTCTTCGTCCAACCATGCTTTCTCAAGCTGCCTAAGCAGGCGATTGGTCCGCTGTGCCACCGGAATAACAAGAGCTGCAGCATCCCCTTCAAGACTGCGATCACGTGCCACAACAAACCGGTTGGCAGCGTTCTCTAGTCCCGTTGTCGCTTCCATGAGGCGTGTGAGGTTTACGTCAACGGCCCTGGCTTCTGCCACGTCTAGGAGAGTCTGAACGTGCACCCGAGTATCGGTTGCATATCGCACAACATCGTAAGGAAGGACATCTGCGTTTGCTAGACGAAGGGCTACCAGGCCGTCCACTCGGGCCAGCATGGGTCCAAACACGAATTCTGTGTCCCCAAAGCGCTCGAACCAGGCAAAATTGTCGTAGTTAGAATGATAAACCCCACTTGGAGCACCTGTCGAAACGCTTGCAGAAGGAACGCCTGCGTGAGTATAGAATGGCACGTGGTCTGATCCACCACCCAAGTCCCCGAGCTCAGAGGCCCCTGCTTCGGTCGTCCACCAGTCATAGACTGTCTGATCCCTCCCCGGATACATCACGTCGTCCAGGACATCCAGAATTGTACCTTTGAGAGATGGCGATGATGAGCCCCCAAAATTTGGACCAGACACCGCTCCATCAGCGTTAATGTATGCAACAGCATCGACTGTGAGTGGATCTATGAACTCCTCTACCCATTCGGTAGACCCGATGATCCCAGCTTCCTCAGCATCCCAGTGAGCTATCAGGATCGAGCGTCGCGGACTGCATCCTTCATCCTTCAATTGCCCCAAGGCCTCAGCAAGTGCAAGAAGCATTGCAGTGCCACCGTTGGGGTCAATCGCTCCGAAACCCCATGGATCATAGTGGGCACCGAGTATCACCCACTCATTTGGGAATTCGGTACCGACGACAGTTCCCACGACATTGACGGCTGGAGTCAACGCCCGCGGTTGATTGACACGGACGCGAACGGTCAGTTCTGGACCCCCAGTAATGCGGTAATCTACCTGTACACCCCCAGCCCAGCCCTCAGGAGCCGATATACCCTCCATGCGAGAAAGGATTTCCTCAGCGGCCAGATACCCCAGTGGTAGAACTGGAATTGTCGGCATGGCCACTTCTTCGGGGTCAAGTCTGGTCACATGGCCGCGCTCACCAGTCACTGGAAGTGCTGGTTCGAACGGAGTGAGCGGGTCTCCAGTCCATGGTAAGGTGAGAACCGATCCGCGCTGAATCGTCTCGCCATTCATCATGGGACCGTCGGGATAAGCACCCTCTCGTGAGAAGCCCGGATCGTTGAACATGATGACTCCAGCCGCGCCCCGTTCCTCAGCGAACTTCACCTTGTAGCCGCGGAAGTTGCCACCGTATCGAGCTATCACTATGCGTCCCGTTAAATCGATGCCCATAGAATCGAGCGCTTCGTAGTCCTCTCTGCGCCCAAAGTTCGCGTACACGACCTCCCCTGTAACATCACCACTACCAGAGAAAGCATTCCAGCCGTTCAGCAAATCTGGATGATAGGAGAAGCGATCCCCTGGAAGCGCTGGTTCCCGATTGGACAAACGGATGCGTTCGGGCGTAGCAATCCACGCCTCAACGTCATCGGTGAGTTGCGGCAGATAGACATCGTAAGTGTGACGCTTGACCTCTAAACCAGCCGCCTTCATCACTCTCGTCAGGTAGTTCCCAACCTCAATCTGAGCTTGTGACCCTGCTGGATGGGGTGCCGCTGTCATAATCCTGAGGTGCTCTCTAAAAGCTTGGCTCGAAGGTAGTTCGAGAAACAGGTCTTCACATCGACTCTGCTCGAGTGCACGAGTAGCAGTAAACCCTACATATGGATCGGGGGTGACCTGTCCATGTAGTCCTGAGAGTGTGGTCGATAGCAAAGTCGCCAAGGCGACTATAAGGATGCGTCCGGTTGGTCTATAAAGCATCGGCAATGGGGGGTTGAGTGAATTTGTGGGACTTAGACGGGAACAAACTACCTCCGCAGGTCGATAGCAAGCAAGACTGGGATTGGTTGCTCGTCAACCGTACATCAGCTAAATTTTACGACTTAATTTCAGCTACCCGAGCCCAAGGAAGTATTCATGTACCGAGCTGCCACTCAAATAGCCCTCATTTTCACGCTCCTGTTTCCCTTGGGAACGGCTGCTCAGTCTCTCAGCAATCTAACATCTCTAGTCGATGAAGGTGTCCAGAGCCGAGCCAAGCTCGGGCAGGTTATGGTCGACAAGATTTTCTCTTTTTCGGAGCTAGGACAGCAGGAGTTCGAAACGTCCGCCTATGTAACTGGACTGCTCGAAGAAAATGGGTTTTCCATTGAACGTGGGGTAGCAGGTATGCCCACCGCCTGGACGGCTCGTTGGGGTTCGGGGCGCCCGGTCATTTCTTTCGGTTCCGATATAGACGGGATTCCCAAATCGAACCAGAAACCTGGAGTAGCCTATGCGGATCCTTTGATTCCCGGAGCTCCTGGACACGGTGAAGGCCATAACTCAGGACAAGCTGTCAACGTGGTCGCTGCGCTCGCATTGAAGGAAGTCATGGAAGCTGAAGGCATACAAGGTACTCTAGTGCTATGGCCAGGAGTAGCTGAGGAACAACTGGCCAGCAAGGCGTGGTACGTGCGAGACGGAGTTCTCGATGACGTAGATGTGACCCTCTTCACACACGTCAGCTCAAACCTCAATGTAAGTTGGGGTCAGGCTGGTGGAACAGGACTGGTCTCGGTGGAATTCAGCTTTGCGGGCGAAGCTGCCCACGGAGCGGGTGCACCCTGGCGTGGCAGAAGCGCTTTGGATGCTGTTGAGCTTATGAACGTCGCTTGGAACTTCAAGCGAGAGCACCTACGCCCAGATCAGCGGTCCCACTACGTGATCACGGACGGAGGAGATCAGCCTAACGTGGTGCCAGTTTCAGCTTCAGTGTGGTACTACTTCCGCGAGATGGATTACGCGGACATTCAACGGAACTACGACACCGCGGTCCGGATCGCCGAAGGGGCGGCAATGATGACTGATACTGATATGACCTATCAAGTTCGTGGAGCAGCATGGCCTCGCCACTTCAACCGGACCATTGCTGAAACAATGAACGAACACATTCAAGAAGTGGGGCTCCCAGAATGGACCGAAGATGACCACATGTTCGCCGAAGCGGTACAACAGTCTGTAGGAAGTATCCCATCTGGAATGCCGACTTCGTTATCTCCAATTGGAGAGCCAGGTCCACGCCGAAGCGGAGGCTCCGACGATATTGGTGATATTTCCTGGACGATGCCGACAGTAACCATGCGGTTCCCATCCAATGTCCCAGGACTGCCCGGACACCACTGGTCAAGTGCAATGGCTATGGCAACACCAATAGCCCACAAGGGTGTGGTCCAAGGAGCTCGCGTCATGGCTAGAACGGCCCTGCAACTGTTTATGGAGCCAGAGCTTGTTGATGAGGCATGGGAATACTTCAATGATGTACAGACAGCAAGTATGGAGTATGTGTCCTTCATAGGTCCTGACGACCCACCTCCGATCGACCTGAACAAGGAAATCATGGACACTTATCGACCACTCCTCGAACAGTACTATTACGATGAGAACCGGTTCGACACTTATCTCGAGCAACTGGGTATTACATATCCGACACTTCCAGAACCCGATCCCGACCACTAAGAAGGGAGTTGAATTGATGAAAAAATACTTGCTTAAGAATGCAGTAGTAGCTGCGACATGCGCTGTGATTGCTCTCGCACTATCGCCTGTTGCGTTCATGGACCTCGAAGCGGGACTGGTGCTTATGCCTCTGCCCACCGCGAGCGATCTGACTATTGAACGCAAAGTACTGTCGTCGTCTGACGACCCTGTTGAACTGTCCTGGAGAGCATTAGCTGCGCTTGATTATCGCACCGGTGAAATGTCCGATCAGCTTCGTGATCTCGTCGGTAAACCCGTCAAGATCCCTGGATTCACAGTACCACTAGAAGATTTTGCCTCAGCGGCTACGGAATTCCTTTTAGTGCCCTTCGTGGGGGCTTGTGTACACACTCCTCCACCTCCACCCAACCAACTTGTCTATGTCAAGATGGATGAAGGAAGACGGGCCATGATGGATGGATGGAATCCAGTGTGGCTCGAAGGTATTCTCCACGTGGAAGACGTGAACAGCGTTTATGGTAGTAGCAGCTACCGGGTAGTGGGGATGTCGGTCACGCCCTACAGCTGAGAGCTGAAAAGGGGAAATCACTAATCGGCGAGGACGGGGTCCTGAAGGACATTTTGAGACCCTCGACTCAGCAATAGAGGTGAACGATCGGGATCGCTCCTCTTCAGAGGTGTACTTCACAATTCACAACCTGGAGCTTGCTTACTCTTCTTCCAATTCCTAAAGACTAAAATGATATAGATCAATGACCACACCGCAATGAGATCAGCACGACCTAAATACAAAACTAGTGCAAGAGCACCATATAACAGCAACTGCTGTGGAGGTTTCTGACCTCAGAGTGACTTCATTCTTTCTCCTAATCTAAAGAAGGATAACCGTAAGTGCTCGTTCCGCATAATTCCATGATAATGCCCCACCTTCTTCTATCCAATTCGGCATGACAGCAACGAGATGATTGTACTAGAGATCTGTAATCATTACACTCCCATAGTGTCCACCAACAACTTTTTAGATACTAGCTTAAAAGACCCTATCCAATATCTTCAGGATATCACCCAGTCAGAATAGAACACCTAATGGTAAACTCAAGGAAAAGGAGTGATAATGCACATCCAAGTCATTAACTTTGGCATCAGTGTTTCCCAAGAAGACTTTGTAGCAGAGGCAGAAGGAGTGGCACCAGTCTTCGCTGCGATGCCCGGACTCATAGGAAAATACTGGCTGGGAGACGAAGAAAATGGCGTCTACGGCGGAGTATACATGTGGGAAAACAAAGAGGCCTGTGAAGCCTACAAAAATGGAGAGGTCTTTTCGGCAGTAATGACCAGCATGGGGTTCGTTGATCCGACATCGAAAGATTTTGGAGTCATTGAAAGCTTAACTGCTATGACGACGTAGCAGAGTTGTCCATAGTTTCTCCTTTAGGTGTCTATTCATTATGCGATTATGGGCACGCCCCACATGAGGGGCGTGCTGTTTTAAGGTGAAAAAGTCCCTTGTGAGAGTGGTCCTGCCGGGGATCATTACCATTGCACTAATCGGTTATACACTTGGCGAAGAGATGCTCGCGGGTCGAACTCCTAGCCTCTCGTCCTTCGCGCTAATTCACTTCGCTGGATACCTCTTTTTTCTCTTAATGCCGGTAGAGGCTCTAGTTCCAATCTATCAGGCAGAAGGACATGCTGGAACGACACTGATACTCATCGCTATCTCAACGGCGATCGTTGCTGAAATCATTGATTATTGCATTGGAAGAGCCATTAGTGACCGAGTGATTTATGACTTGATAGGTGAAAAGCGTTACTTGCGTTTCAAGAATAGCATCGATAAGTGGGGAGGTTGGGCAATCTTATTCTTCAACCTCTTTCCTCTATCGTCTTCGGTCCTATCATTGGTGGCAGGAATGATGCGGTACAGTGCTCGTCGGGCCCTTATCTACAGCATCGCTGGACTGACATTGAAGTATTTTACAATTGTTTATTTTTTCGAACTGGTATCGTCGTGGCTATCTTAAAGGGGGAATCAATGCGTTTTCTAACTACTGCATGCATCAGGTTCACATTTGTACTGTGGATCGGATTCTTAGCGGTACCCGCCGATGCACAGTGGACTAATCGGTACCCCCATGTCGGAACAGGTCACCATGTCTACCTCGAAGGCTATGAGCTCCCGACGATGAACGTTGGGCCGACCTCTCCAGCAGTATCGCCAGACGGAGACCAAGTTGCGTTCAGCTCACGAGGATGGATCTGGATGCTTGATATTCAGACTGGCCTCGCGACTCGTATCACCGACGGTGCAGAGATGGATTTTCGCCCCGCGTGGTCTCACGACGGTAGTGAGCTAGCTTTCGTGCGTGACGATTCGCATGACACTTGGATTGTCGTTCGAAACCTAGAGACCGCTGAAGAACGGGTGATCAATACCCCAGCTATCGATCTAGATCCGGTGTTTGGACCACAAGGTGAAATCATCTACTCTTCAGCTGCATCCGGCCGCTTTGATCTCTGGAGTGACAATGGCACGGCATTGACCAAGGGGCGCCCGTACGAACTCAAGCCAAGCCTTAATCGCGATGGTGATGTGTTAGTACACCTGCAAAAGGGTGGCGGACTAGACCGAGTGGTAGCAGTCAACCGGATGACCGGCGATAGCAAACAACTTCTGACTGATGGGATCCTGTCCCAGACACGGCCAGCGATCAGTCCGGATGGTTCCTACTTAGCGTATAACTGGCCGACCCAGGAGGGGTATGAACTTCGAGTGCTGGGCGTCGCAGACCCCAGCACCTCCATACTCCTAACGAGAGGACTGAGGGGCCTCCCGCTCTCACCAGCTTGGAGTCCGGATGGGACTTGGATCTGGTTCACCGAAGCTGGCGCAGACGAGGTTATGCGCTTGTACCGAGTGCCTGCAGTGGGGGGTAAAACTGAGGAAATTGCAGTCATGGCATGGGATTGGGGAGCGGCAACCGGCACCCTCCGCGTAGTCACTAGAGACAAGAGGATCGGAGAAGGAGAAGCTCCGGCTGCTGCACGCCTGAACGTTCTTGACGAGTCGGGGCATCCGGCTGTCCCATCCTCTGGGTATGCTCAATTCGAAGGCCAGAATGGCCGAGTGTTCTTCTACTCCCCAGGTGTCATCGAGATATCTGTTCCAGAGGGCACAGTCACGGTTGGGGCCGTCCGAGGTTTAGACACTCCAGAGGTGACGTACTCGGCCGAGGTGCGGGCGGGTGAAATCACCGAGATTGAAGTTACGCTCGAAACCGTATGGGATGCGCGAAGTGCGGGGTTCCTATCAGGTGACCATCACTTCCACCTCAACTACGGCGGACCGTTCAGTCTGGATCCAGAAGATCTACCACTGATGATGCAAGGAGAGAATCTTGATGTCGCAACACCTCTCTTGGCCAACCTCCACACCCGATTCGAGGATCAGAAGTTTTGGGGTTGGGAGAAAGGAGATGAACCGCCGCTGATCCGTTTCGGTCAGGAAGTGAGGTCGCACTTCTTGGGCCACGTCTCCCTCTTGGACACTCGCACACTTTTTTGGCCGTGGATTTGGGGTCCGGGATACCAGGTCTTTGGTTCAGACGACCGACCTAATTCAGATGCGTTGAATCATGCCCGCAGCCAAGGCGCTATCGGCGGTTACGTCCATCCAGTGGGAGATTCAGACCCGTTCGCGCCTGAAAATGCTGCTAATCCGCCGGTCCTTTTGGCCGTGGACGGCATTCTTGGGAACATGGATTGGTTGGAGGTCGCTGTTCTCTGGACAGACGAGATCGGGACGTCAGAGATGTGGTATCGGTTTCTGAATGTGGGATCCCCGATCTTACTAGCAGCGGGGACGGATGCGATGGCCAATTTCTACCGGACTATGCCGCTAGGCGTCAGCAGGCTCTATGTGCAGACCGAGGGTAAAACCAGCATGGCTGCGTACATGGAATCGATGAAGCGGGGACGGTCATTTGTGACGACAGGCCCAATGCTTGAATTCGAATTGGATGGTGCTACACCCGGAGATGTGGTGCCAGGTGAGGTGTCCACCCACTTCAAGATCGATCTCGCATCAGCGGTATCCGTCGACGTGGTCGAGGTAATCGTCAATGGGCTAGTAGTGTGGTCCGGGCCGGGCTTAGATGGAGCAGGAAGCCGCACCTATCAGGGTTCCATCGATCTTCCAGCTGCAGGCTGGGTAGCTGTTCGGGCTCACGGAGGCGAAACGGTCTGGCCAGCGGCAGACAGCTATAGCTTCGCTCACACTAGTCCCGTATGGATTGAGTCAATCGGAAGCGTAGCGGCTGATGCCTTTCAGAGAGCAGCCGAAGAGTTAATGCCGATCATCGATGTAGCAGAAGCAAGGCTCCGGGAATCTTATGGGGACGTCGCCACACCTAGGATACTGGCAGATTTTGAAGCTGCGCGAATGAAGCTTATGGCAGGAATGCCACGTCCCTGATCGACTGAGCAAAATAAAGCTAAGCCTTACAAATCTTGTGACTGCCAATATTAGGGTAGAGTATCAAATACTAAAGGTTTGTCGTACTCCCTGAATGACGAATTCTATTGCTAAGGCACCAAGCAACAAACCCAATGTTCTTTGCAGGACTCCTAGTACGGAAGTAGGTAATTTTTCCGCTATTCTACCAGACGCCCAAAGAGATAGGACAGCCAAAAGAATGACGACAAAGATTGGGCTGAAGCCAACTAAGTGAGAGCCTATAGACTCACCAGACTTCTCCGAGAGGAGCATCACGATGGTGATGGCCCCTGGTCCTGCCATAAGAGGAATTGCAAGAGGAAAAGTTGCCAGAGATAATAGTGCTTCATCATCAAGTGCTTTTTCCGCAGTTTCCTGTCTTTTTTCCTGTCTTTTTTCAAAAACCATTTGATAAGAGATCACCATCAAGAATATTCCGCCCACGATCCGAAAAGAACTGATGTTGATGCCCATTAACTCAAGAATCTGACTTCCAAGAAGCCAAAAAACCAGTAATATCATAAATGCAGTCAATCCACTTCTAAGACACAGTGTCCTAAGGTCCTTTTGATTTAATCCTTGAGTGAAAACAGCAAAAATAGGTAGCGAAGATATGGGATCGACGGCTACAAAAATGAGTACAAAGTTCTCTAAAAAAAGGTTCCACATTGTTCTAACTTTTGATTCCGATAGGGTGATATATATTTTTGAAAACGAACAACAACAGACCGACCAGGTGAGTTCTAGAAACGATTAAGGATAATCCATGTTGGCTGAAGAGCGAATGGGTGCCGACTATACAGCAAGCAGATTGTTCTGTATTTCTTGATAGACTATGTAAATTCCAGCCCCCAAGGAGATTTCAATGAAGCTAAGTGTCGCTGCGTTATCAATGGTTTTAGTTCTCTGGACCGGATTAGTTCAAGATCTAAAGGCCCAATCATTTGATATTCTCATAAAGAATGGGACAGTCTTAGATGGGACTGGTAATCCGGGGATCTTGGTTGATATCGGAATTTCAGGGAAAATGATTACAGCTGTTGGATCACTCACGAATGCTTCGGCTGTTGAAGTGATTGATGCTCGAGGTATGCATGTATCGCCAGGATTTATAGACATGCATTCCCATGCTGACCGCTCTTTGTATCAGGGAAATGTTTTGGATAGACAGGCTTCAAATCTCGTAGCTCAAGGTATTACGACTATAATCGTAGGGCCGGACGGAAGGAATCCAGTATGGCCGTTAAGTGAGGAGGTGAGAGGGTACTCTGACGGAGGAACAGCAGTCAATGTTGTTCCAATGGTTGGCCATGCCACAGTGCGAAGGGAGGTAATGGGAGATGATTATGAAAGAGAGGCTACAGGAGCTGAAATCGAAGAGATGAAAAACCTTGTTCGCTTGGGCATGGATGAAGGTGGATGGGGACTAGGTGCAGGACCAGAATATCGCCCCGGTAGATTTGCAAGTACTGAAGAGCTAATCGAATTGGCTGAAATCGTCAGCGAATACGATGGATTTTACTACGCACACCAACGGAGCCAATCGCCACTCCCACTCTGGCTAACACCAAGTATTGTAAGTGATTATGCGCCCCCCTCAACTTGGCCTGAGGGCTGGAGATTGACTGCTACTGACGGAATGCACGAGACCATCAGGATTGGTAGCGAGACAGGAATCAGAGTTGTGGGCACTCACATAAAGGCGAAGGGCCCTGCGACATGGGGTCAGTCAGCAGTGGACGTGATGGCCATTGATCGTGCACGAGCAGAGGGCGTGCAGGTTTATTTAGATCAATACCCTTACGAAACATTCGGGGGCGGTTCTGTAGAGGTGATTCCAAGGTGGTATTATGCTCCAGTAGGCACAGATAGAAGCGGAGGATTGGATGATCCTTTCTGGAATACTCCAGGACTCATGGATGATCACCTCGCCAATCTTCAGGCACATCTAGATGATCCAGTGCTATTCCAAGAATTTTTAGAAGACACACGGTACATTCTTGATCTACAAGGGGGTGCAGATCGTCATGTGATCGTCATCTCGCCACTTGTTGATGGTGAATCACTGGTTGGAATGACCTTAGGAGAGGTTGCACGCAGCAGAGGAAATAGTCCTACCGAACAGTTGATCGAGTTTGCCTTAACCTTGGGGACACCAGAACTAAGATCAGGAGTTAGATTCAGAGGGTTAGCAGGGTCAGCTAAAGATGTGGAACATTATATGAAGCAGGACTATACTGCCACATCAACAGATGCGGGAATTGTCCGGGACCCAAGGCCAGGTCAACATCCCAGATATTTTGGCACCTACCCACACAAAATCGCGACATACGTCAGAGATAAAGGGACAATCACGCTACCCTTTTTCGTCAGATCTTCTACAGGGTTACCAGCTCAGATCGTAGGCCTAGAGGATCGAGGTTACATCCGAGTTGGTCAAGCAGCGGACATAGTCATCTTCGATTACAAAACTGTTCAAGACTCCGCCACGATTCTGAATCCAGGGGGTGGAAATCAAGGAATAGAATTTGTGATGGTGAATGGTGAATTTGTGGTGGAATATGGATCCGTGACAGGACAGCTGCCTGGCGTTCCGCTCCTAAAAGGCCACTAACTAGAAATAATCACCCAACAGGTTTCATAGCTCTTCCTTACCGTATCTATTCAGTATATAAATGCACGAAATACTGGAAAATCCCTAACGACTATGGCCTAACGCATCCTCTAACTTCTCATGAAAAGCCTTACAGTCGTCTATTTTGCGTTTGCCATTCCTTGCACTGAACAGGAAGGGTAAGCCCAGGGCCATCTTCACAGCTGCGTAGCCACGAACTTGGTCATCAGCCACAGTGCTCTCGCCCAACTCTTCTCCTGTTACCAATTGAAGGGCTCCAAATCCAGTGATCCATCCTCCCAGAACCCCATCAAAAACCATAGACCTCGAACTTGTAGTACATTGGTTTGAAGATGCCAGAAGTCGCAATCTATCCGCATCTTCTTCCATTTCCCATCCACTGGGAGGTCCCTGTAGAGCAAGAGAGCACCCCGCTAGGATCAGCGTTAGTATTAGAATGGTTTTTTTCATAGCTCGTGCGACCCTTCTAACCCTTCGGCAGATAGGGGATAGTTCCAGCTGCGTCTGAGTCGTCGATGATGTGAAAGGTACTCACGCTGCCAGCCTGACGAGCTGTTCCGAATTCAGCGTACGCTGGATCGCTTGCGAAGGCCTCAATCGCCTCCATCGTGGGAAAAGCCAGAAGGGCGATGATCGAGGCATTAGAAGGCTCTCCCTCCACTGTGGTAATGTTCCCACTTCGTGAGAGGTATTTGCCCCCATGCTTATGCACGATCTCGTGAACGTGCTCCGCATATCGAGGCACCCACGCATCATCGGTCACTTCGATGTTGGCAATCAAGTACATGGTCATAGTAGAGGTTCCTTTTCATGAGGGGTGAGTTAGATCCAAGAGATGAAACGTAGGAAGGAAATAGTCGTATTGGCAAATGGGCACTTCCCGTGCCGTGGGGGTGGCGAATTTGTAGCTAGTTGGTTTTCTTCTCGCTATGAAATCAACTTCTTCAATCTGGTTAGTGGCCATATTCATTCTGCTGACAAGCACTGTAGCGTATCCGCAAACTCCTAGTTTAAATATGGGTCGCACCGCAACAGAAGCAGAGGGTATTGTAGATCTGATCAGGATGAATGGATCGATCACATTGGATGGCTTGAGCGATGAGCCTGCGTGGCAAGGTGTAACGGCCCTGCCCTTAACTATGTATACGCCCAGCTACAGGGGTGAAACGGAGCGCAAAGTCGAACTTCTTCTCGCTTACGATTCAGAGGCGATGTATATAGCAGGACGCTTCTATCACCAAGACCCTGACCAAATAAGAGGGTTTTCATTGACTCGTGACCGGTGGAGTGGTGATGATGGGTTTGGGATTATGCTAGACACGTTCAACGATAATGAGAACGCAGTCAATTTCGTCGGGTTAGCACTCGGAACCCGTATGGATCACGCGCTGTCGTCGGGGGGAATTGCGGCTTCGGGACGCACTCAGGGGACCGGTGGGATGAGAAACTCAGCATGGAATTCATTTTGGGATTACCAGGTTACGACTAACGAAGACGGTTGGTTCGGTGAAATGCGGGTTCCATTTTCTACTCTCCGTTTTGAAGAGGAGGAGGATGGATCGGTCATTATGGGATTGATGGCCTACATATCTGAACAAGGTTCTTCTTTTAGGTGGACGTATCCAGCCATTCCCCAAGATTTTCCTTACACGCAGATGATGAGATGGCAGAAGGTGAGACTAGAAGGTATTAGACCTCAGAACCCAGTGTATGCAGCTCCATATGTCTTGACCGGACGATCCAAGGAGGCATACCTAAACGACACAGGGGAATCTTGGGATACTAAAACGACCAGTAATGGGGATGTCGGTTTGGATCTCAAGATAAATCCGACTTCTAACCTCACACTCGATCTTTCTCTTAACACAGACTTCGCTGCAGTTGAAGCTGATCAACAGCAAGTCAATTTGACTCGATTCTCACTGTTTTTCCAAGAGAAACGACCATTTTTCCAAGAACGAGCTGGTTTATTCAATTTCGCTACTGGAGCGGAAAGAGGTACTCTTTTCTATTCTCGAAGAATCGGACTCAGTGATGGTCGGCCAGTCCCCTTGTTTGGTGGTGCCCGTCTAGTAGGTCGGATCGGGTTATGGGACTTCGGGCTCATTAGTATGCAAACTCGTTCTCTGGAGAATATTCTCTCCGAAAACTTCGGAGTCCTAAGATTGAAGCGCCGTGTGCTGAACGAAAACTCAACTATCGGAGCCATGGGGACGAGTCGGACAGATCGGAATGGAACATATAATTTGACGTACGGAGCAGATGGATTATTTAATCTTTCTGGAGATGAATACCTAACACTCAAATGGCTTCAAACCTTCAAAGATGATCTCGATTCAACTGCTGGAAATTCAGGGCGTTTCATCTTTGATTGGACGCGGCGCAGGCTTGGAGGACTCACCTACCAACATGCATTTACATGGTCGGGACCTGACTATGATCCAGCCGTGGGATTCGAGCCTAGATCGGACTTCATAAGGGCTCAGAGTGACTGGAATTATCAATGGTTTCCAGATTCAGATTCGAACATTCGCAGGACATGGGTTGGTATGAAATCTAGCCTTTGGAGTCGTAATCCCAACGAACAACATGGTTCGGACCGAGAACTTGAAACCACACGAGTAGAACCGTTTCTACAAATCGAAACCAAAACTGGTGTCACTTTCAAATTGTCTTCAAAAACACAATTTGAAGATGTGGTGACAGACTTTGAGCTATCTGACAATGCTAATATCCCCGCCGGATCATACTGGTTCACAGAGGCGGTAGGAGAATTTAGGGCGAGTCGCAGTTGGATCTTTAGACCAAATTTAACACTAAGTTCTGGTCGTTTTTACGATGGCCTGAAAAACAGCATCGGTTCTGACGTTACTTGGAGTTTGGGTAAACACTTGGAATTAAAAGGCGGTTGGGAATGGAATCATATTAACTTCCAAGATCGAGGTCAGAAATTTCAGTCTCATTTGCTAAGATTAACAGCGACTGGAGCTGTCAACACGAACCTGTCCGTCGACGGGTTCGCTCAGTACAACTCCCTTTCCAAGGGGATGACTGCGAACACTCGAATACGATACAACTTCAGTGAAGGTAGAGATCTCTGGATCGTCTGGAATGAGAGCCTTAATCTAGAGCGAGAAATACTTGGTGTGCCCATGCGTCCACTGCAACAGGCTCAGAATCTCGCTGTCAAATTTACGCACACACTCGTTCTCTAATTACCGGAACGATTATTAAGTAGAGTGCCTTATTACAACGATTTACCGATGTATAAATATTACGGTTTGCTAGTAACTGTCCCTCCTACCTTCCCCTTATAACACACCTCAATATCTAGACATTGTTCTGTTGACTAAGCCCGCTACCACTCCATACATTGTTCCGTAAATATTTTACGTTACATAGGCAATCAAAGGAGACTACCGGCATGAAGCTGTTTACATCAGCCTTACTGGCTTTAATTACGATCACATTTTCATCCGTCGCTGCTCAAATGGAGGAAGGTGGTCTGCTGATCTGGGAGAAATATACGGGGACCAATGGTCCAATCATGACAGAATACTTTCAGATAGTAAAAGACAAATACGCACCATCTACGGGAAATACCTATGGGCTTTATCGGCGGTCACCAACAATCGGGTATAGAGTTACTCCAGTTCAAACTGGTGGCCTCGAAGGGGTACAAGAAATTCTGACGGTGAGACAGGAAGTGTTCGGTGACTTCACCGATGCAGAAGTAGAGCTCTGGGAGGATGCATGGACAAGCAGAGAAACAATGATCCTCGCAAACGTTCCCGATCTATCTTTGATCCCTGATGATTTCGGAGTTCTTTCAGTAGCCGATAATCCCTTTGTGGATGTACTAGTGTACTTTGTCAAACCCCAGGAGATTCAGACATTCAGGGAATCCTTAGCAAGAAGAAATGAGCTCGACAGGGAGCTGGGAGCTGACGACTATATTATGCGAGTTTACCAAGGAATGCTTGGTACTCCAAGTCCAGCTTTCCTGGTAATGCAGCACTACGAGAATATGACCGACCTCGAAACAGGGAGAGCCCGAAGAATGCAGGTGCGGCAGTCTGTTCCAGAGTGGATGGAAGTCCAAAGGCGTCTAATGGGGAGTGCTCGAGAAATCGAACGGTTCATATTGAACAGAAATAATGAGTTATCTTTCAGTGCAAACCGTTAATCATCAATAATTGCCAGTCGTTATAGTGCAAAATAGAGAAGAGGAGAAACAGTATGAAGTTCATGATCAACTGGACAGTACACGAAGACAAGCGACACGAAGTGCTTCAAACCTTTGGCTCAATGACACCTGAGGATGACGCGGCCCAAAGGGGTCCGTCTATGACACAAATTGGTAGGTGGCACGAACCAGTGTCTGGCACAGGAGTAGCGATTGTAGAAGCCGACTCCATGGATGCAGTGACTGCCTTCCTTTTGAACTGGAATCACGTCTGTGATATCGAAGTTACTCCCGTTTTAGATGATGCGGAGACGAGAGCGGTCGTTCAAAGCTTGTCCTAGGGAAGTAAACTGATCGGTATAGCCGAAGGTAAAAGAGGCCCGCGAATTCTGTGAAGGATGAGCGGGCCTCTTAGCATCTTTTATGGCAGCAACATCACTCGGAGTAACACTGCTAGGGGGGTACTACCCCCCTACCAAGGACCATTTATAGCTAGAGTCCATCCATCTCTTTGCATATTAACAAAGAACGTCGAACCATCAGGAGAGAAACAGGCTCCAGCAAATTCTCCATTGCTATTGAGATTTCTTGCTAGTTGGTACACCTCTCCAGCAGGAGTTATACCCAAAAGGTAGTCATCTCCAGTCCCATCTTCACAGACTATTAGATCTCCCCACGGCGATACGGTTAAATTGTCTCCGTTATCTAAAATGGTTCCAGAATCAGCTTCTACAAAAAGCTCTAATGTACCTGGGTTATTTTTTTCTTGCGGAGTGCCTTCTGCACTGCTGGGTCGATATTTCCATATCTGACCAAGTTTAGCTTCTCCGCCGTGTGTACATGCGATGTACACTTCCTCCGCACCATTCATCTCTCCGTAGAAGATCCCTTCTCCACGTGCGAAACGAGCTGCCCCAGCATCGAACCCTCTATACCTAAGGTCATCATCTGGAGATTCAACATCATCCATTTCAATCCAGTCCACCTCCAGCACGTCTCCCTTCTCAATGTTTTTCCCGTTGAAGTTGCGAATGTCTAGGCTCTGGCTCCCTCTAATCGACAAAGCTTCCAGTCGTCCTCCTTGATCTAATTGTCCCGGGATATTGGGGACAAAACGATAAATCAGGCCATCGATAAGGTCTTCAGTCTGATATATGACTCCACTACCCGGGTGTACCGCTATAGCCTCGTGTTTAAATCTACCCATAGCCTTTAGTGGTTCAGCACGAACTAAGGGATTGTTCAAATCTGGGACCACTTCAAAGTTGTAGCCATGTTCTTTGGCTCGTCCTTCTCCGGGTTCATTCGCGACCTCTTCACAGCTAATCCAAGACCCCCAAGGAGTAACCCCCCCAGCGCAGTTCATTAAGGTTCCAGCTAGGCTTAAGTGATGAGACACTAGAGCTCTATTTTTTGTATCGTAGAGGAGGGTAGTAGTTCCACCCATTGGAGGAACCCCATCCGCCCCTGCATCGTATAGGAGTGATTGATCTATCTGATTTAAAAGTTCAAGGTCATTTCCAAAAGGACCTTCCTCTGGTCGATGTCCAACGGCTTCGTGGTTCCTTATCAAAACTGTTAAGCCATTGGGGCCTGGCAGGGCACCCATACCGTCATGTTTGGATGGCACGAAAAACCCATCGCTCATTTTTTCGCCGTGACGAGAAATAATTTTGTAGCTGAAACCTTCTGGAAGTGCGATTATACCTTCAGGGTCTTTAAGTAACGGACCAAATCTGGACCCAAATCCGGATGGTGCATCTGTAGCAATTGTATCAAGAGAAGTGCATCGAAGAGCTGGAAATGCTACGGATATAGCAGCAGTTGAACTCAGGAACTTTCTTCGAGATATCATTTATCACCGAGCTAGTATTAGAGTTGGTCTTACTAAATACTGGTAATAAAGCACACAAAGCAAGAGGCACATTTAGGAAAACCCCGCCAGAGAATGAACACCCAAGATTAACTAATCAATCTCAATTAAGCAGGCTGTGCATATGTAAGATGCATTGAGATTGGTGTCTTTCATAACCATATCAAAAAAGTCTATAAATTTCTTGGAAGATGTATAGGCCTCAGTATTTCTTATACCTATATCAAATGTTTTCTGTAGCTCTTGAAAAAATAGGTCCTCTGGAGACATTTCTTGCCCTGCATATACAACTTTATAAGTTTCTAATCCTGCAATTTCAGCAGCTTTTTGAGTAGCGTCTTTGATGTCACCAATTTCATCAACCAATCCCAATTCTAATGCTTTGGTACCGATCCAAACTCTGCCACCAGCAATTGCTTTAATTTCATCAAATGTTTTGTTTCTAGAGGATGCTACAAGAGTAATAAACTTGTCATAGGCATCATTTCCCCATTCTGCAAATTTCGCATCCAGATCTTCATCGATTGGTAGATTTACATCCCAACCAGCATATTTTGAAGTGACAACACCATCAAAATCGATTCCAACATAATCGAAAGCATCCTCAGCAGTAGGAATAGTAATCGCAACTCCAATAGATCCTGTGATTGTGGTTGGTTCTGAAAAAATATAGTCAGCAGGAGTTGCAATATAGACTCCACCAGATGCTGCGTAGTCACCCATAGATACAACTATTGGAATGCCTTTCCTTTTAGCTTCCATGAGTTCATCAGCAATCATTTCACTTGCAATGATTGATCCACCAGGACTATTAACTCTCAGAACAATTGCTTTGGTTTCTTCAGACTGATGAGCATCTTGAATTATGTCTACTAGTTCATCTGAACCTACTACTCCAGGTGAAAGAGCCTCTTCTGAAATAGCTCCTTCGGCAGTTATCACAACAACATTTTCTTCTGCATCATCTTGGGGCTTATCTAAGGTGCTCATGTAGGCACTGAGTGAAATACTATTAAATGAATCGCCGTCCTCATTTTCACCGAACTTTTCTATCATATGATTCCTAAATTCGGGAAATGATTTTGTCCCATCAATAAGATTGAAATCAGTCGCTGTTTTGATATTTGTAAATGCAGCCTCAGGGAGATAAGAGAAATAATTATCTGCAAAGTATTGAATATCGAGTGGCTGAACATTCTCTCTGTAAGCCATTTTCTCCTTCATCGCTGTCCAAATAGGATCTAGCATCTCAGTTTGCTGTAATCTGTCATTTTCAGACATTGAATCTCTAGTATTTCCTTCTACAGCAGATTTAAAGTCGCCTTGAGCATAATTATGAATAGTCAGTTTTAGATTTTCTAATAATCTTTTGTTGTAATTTCTATATCCACCAAGACCGGAGATATTAAAAGCACCAGATTGATGCACCCATATCTCATCACTTGCAGCTGATAGCATAAAATCAGAGGTAAACATCCTATCTTGATGCACTATGATTTCTTTGCCAGTTCCGGTTAGAGAATGGATAGCGTCGGTAACAGTCAGTAGGGTGGTGGGGCCAGCAAAGCCAGTATTACTAAAATCTAAGAGAACTGCTGAAATTTCTTCGTCCGCTTTTATATCTTCAATCACTTCCAATAAATCTCTAATTTGAATTTGGCTTGCATTTTCATTGAAAAGACTGAGAAAGCCATCAGCTAAATTAAATGCTTCTTGGTCAACAACTGTGCCTTCTGGGTTGAAAATTAAAACCTTTCCTGTGGGATCATCTTTTGGGGCAGGAAAAATTCCTATGATTGCTATCGTGATAAAGATTA
>Ga0315316_10000768_pt1 | contig 21625 bp, 30 predicted proteins | sample M160m3416metaG_FD_203702 | JGI IMG/M metagenome (GOLD analysis project Ga0315316, IMG submission 203702) | Ammonia-oxidizing marine archaeal communities from Monterey Bay, California, United States - M1 60m 3416 | ecosystem: Environmental > Aquatic > Marine > Intertidal zone | place: USA... | reverse complement strand
AACCTGCTTCGTTGGCATAATCCTGACTTTATAGTGCCCTATGACAAAAACAACGTGCCAAAAATAAAAGTAAATTCTGAAGCTATGAGTTCTGAAGATATTGATAGAAGCTATGGTAACAGTCCTTACTTTTTTTATACGCACCCAACCACAGGAGAAAAAAAATGAAATTAACTAAAAAAGAAGGAGACTTATCCTTTCCTTTTCGCAGCGAATATATAAAATTCTATAACCCGCGAGAAGGGAGAGATCAAGTTATGTTTATATATACCGATGCTTTAACTGGCGAAATTGTTAAGTACAGAATACTTAGATAATTATTATATAATTAAGTGTAAGTATAAGCGTGAACGTACACCTTAAAAAATACATACTGTCGGTCAAAAGCGATGCTATAAGACTCGGCTATCGTTTACGAATAGATGAAACGAATATTGACACGGTGGTGCTCGTTTCTAACGCAAAAACTAATAAAGTGGGGCTTGCAGTGATTCAGCCAGATGTTTTTGGGGAAGTTAAGATAAAATCTTATTTAATAAATCAAAATAAATACAACTGGGCTCGTGACGAAGGTTTTAGTATTGATCAAATGATAGAGTTAACAAAGGAAGGAATCTTTGTAGAAATAGACCCACAAAAATTAGGTAATTATTTATTGTAATTTTTAAATGCTTTTTATTATAATAATATAGATGAAGAGAAGCTTACAGTTACTTGATGATATAATTGAAAAAGCTAAGTACGATAACCTTATAGAGTGCGAAAAAGAAAATGCAGTTTTTGAAAACTTTTATGTTTTTAATTTAAAGCTACTAAAAGAATTGATACGAGAAGAATTCAATGATGAAAAAGTTAAATAAAAGCTATTTTCAAGAAAAGTACCTGATGTCTTATAAAAGCATCGCGTGGTGGGAAGATGAAATTAATGAAATGGTTGACTTTTTTGAAAGAACCGAAAAGAGCAAAAAATATAACAAAAGAGTCATAGAACAAAACCAAGGAGCATATGAAGCACTGGTCGCAAGAGGTGGCGTTGAGGCTCAAATACTAGATGATATAGAGATTAAATTTCAAAAATATAATGCCGAAAAAAAGAAAAAATAAAATGTATTTAGTTCTCTGTAAAAGGAGTCACTACACACAAGGCGCATTTCCTCATACAGAGGAAGGTAAAAAGTTAGCCGAAGACTTTATCAAGAAAGCTAAGAAAAAAAATAAAGAAGAATTTTATATAACAGAGAAATAATGGCACACTTTTACACAGGCAGTTACTGAGACATATGGTCACGTTGTCTCCCCCTACCCCTGAAAACCCCCGAGAAATCGGGGGTTTTCTTTTGGCACACCCAATGCTTAAGGTTGTATACTATGAATACTTACAAACTTACAAACAGATTATTCAATGACATCTTTGCCGATTGGGACAATGCTTTTTATGACGGCGATTACGCCTATTGGAGAAGGACAGCAAACGACATTAAAGCCTCTTGCGAAAATGATTGTTACATTTATAAAGTGTCCTTGGCTGGCTTCAAAAAAGAGAACATCAAAGTGGAATCATTAAATGGACAAATTAATGTAGTTGCAAAACAAGGTGATAGATCAAGATATAATTCCTTTTTAATACCTGAAGATTCAGACATATCTACTTTGTCAGCAAGCCACACTGATGGGCTTCTCACTGTTAATCTGAGTAAAAAAGAAGAAGCTAAAGCAATTAATGTTGAAATAACCTAAAAAAAATTTGACAAAGCTATGTTTACCCTATAGGATAGAGGCCTATGACAGATACTACAGATAATAAGTCAAAGATGCTGACCGTAAAAACAGGATACGCACGGATTGCCCTCATGCTTATGGCGGCCAACCTGCTTCTTACTGGCTATGCGATTGCAGCTTTGACCAACCTTCAGACTGCCTCTATTACTGATGAGCCAGTAACTGAAACTACAACACCAACATCAACACCAACAACAGCAGAAGAAAATTAATTCTTGACAACTGCTAATTCTCAACTATATTAATACATTATGAGTGAAGATACAAACACTAATCAAAACACAAACATCGGTGCTCTATGGGCGCGGGAAAGTCGCAACGGCGGTCAGAAATATCTGGCTGGAAATGTAAAGCTCGAAATTGACGGCGAAGAAAAGGCCGTCAAGGTGGTTGTCTTTAAGAACAACCGGAAAGAGCGTGATAATCAACCTGATTATCAGATTTACAAGGCCCGTGAGGCTCAACCCGCCACCGCAGAAGCGCAGACTTCCTCAAATGAAGGGGGTGACGATCTTCTCTAAAAGAGAAATCTTCATATAACACATAATCGGGAGATTAATTTCTTCCGATTTTTTTTGTTTCTTTTTATAAAAACTACATATATTAGATATGAATTTTGCGGTTAATGTTCCTCTTAATACAGTAAGTTTCGGTCAGGTTTCGACTGCCATCTTAAGGGAAATGATGAAAAAGGGTCATAACCCTGTGATTTTTCCAATTGGAGGGTCGGTAGACCTCTCTAGCCAAAAAGATGACAAAGAGTTTGTTGATTGGGTCAAAGACGGTGTTGATAGATCATTAAAGACTCATGATAGAGATACCCCAATTTTTAAACTATGGCATATAAATGGCTCTTTAGAATCTTTTAGTAAAAACCAACTTCTTTTTTCCTTTTATGAACTAGATCAGCCGACCAAAGAAGAAATTAATATCGTAAAAAATAACACAAGCGTTGCTTTTTCTAGCAAAGAGTGTGAAGATGTTTTTAAACTTTTTGGTGCAGAAAACGTAAGCACTATACCACTTGGATTTGATAATTACAACTTTCATCAAACAAAGAAAAAGTATTTTAGTGATGATAGAATAACGTTCAACATAGTTGGTAAATTTGAAAAACGAAAACACCACCAAAAAATGATTCAAGCTTGGATCAAAAAATTTGGTAATCAAAAAGAATATTTTTTACAGGCTGCTATTTATAATAGCTTTGTTAGTGAAGAAGATAACCAAAAAATCACAGCCGCCATGACTCAAGGGCAAAAGTTTTTTAATGTTAACTTTTTTGGGTACATGACTAAAAACACCTTGTATAATGACTTTCTAAATTCAGCGGATGTTATCTTGGGCATGTCGGGTGGAGAGGGTTGGGCTTTACCAGAGTTTCAGTCAGTGGCAATGGGTAAACACGCTGTGATTTTAAATGCTTCTGCTTACAAGGAGTGGGCTGACGAAATAAACTCTGTATTAGTAAACCCATCTGGAAAAATTCCTGTATATGATGGAATGTTCTTTCAAGAAGGCACTCCTTATAACCAAGGTAACATTTATGACTTTAATGAAGATGAGTTTATAGCCGCATGTGAACAGGTTGTTGAAAGGGTAAAAATTAGCAGAACAAATAAAGATGGTTTAGCACTTCAGCATAGATTTACTTACGAAAAAACTACTGATGCTATCCTTGAGAAAATTAAGGAGATGCAATAATGCCATTTTATATTTTTCAACACCCAGAATCCAAAGAGATAATCGAAGTCCAACAACGCATGAAAGACAAACATGTTTATGTTGATAATGATGGCACAGAATGGAAGCGAGTGTTTACCAACCCCAATGCAGCAATCGATACGCGCCCTGACGTTTATTCAACCGCACGAATGGCTAGGTCAGTCGATAATAAAAAAGAAACATACGGGGAGCTTCAAGACAGATCAAAAGAAGCGAGTGAAAAAAGAATTTCTCAAAACGGATATGACCCATTAAAGCAGCAATGGTTCGATGATTACGCCAAAAAAAGAAAAGGCAAAAAACACATCGAAGACCCAAAAGCTGGAGAATCAGGGTCAAAAATCGTAGGAGTAGACTTTTAAAGGTTCTTAATACACTTATCTTGGTCCTTCTGGATAAAAATTTCATTAGTTCGTTTTTTTACTTTTTTTTTCTTAAAAAAAATGTAATGTTAGTAGACTTAAGGCTTTCAATATGTCAAAACAAGAAATTCAAGTAAAAAAGAGAAATGGTAGACTCCAGAAGCTAGACATAAATAAAATTAATATCTGTGCCGAAAGGGCCTGTGAATATATCGAAAATGTTTCCCCTAGTGAAGTCGTGTTAGATGCTCATGTTCAGCTTTATGATAAAATCACCACTAAGGAAATAGACAAGGCACTCATCATGAGTGCAAGGCAAAAAATTGAAAAAGAATCTAATTACTCTTATGTAGCATCTAAACTTTTGTTGTTTAATATCCATAAAGAGGTTTTTGGGGAAAGTCGTGACAGTGACGCCTTCGAGCATCAATACAAGCTTTCCTTCATTAGAAACATTAAACACCTTGTAAAAGAAAAAGTTTTAAATAAAGAACTTTTAAACTTTGATTTAAATAAACTATCAGAAGCAATGGTTTTAGACAGGGATTTTAAATTTAAGTATTTAGGTCTACAAATTTTGCATGACCGTTATTTTCACCACCTAGACGGACGTAGACTAGAAACCCCACAAGCATTTTGGATGCGTGTGGCAATGGGACTTGCATTAAATGAAAAAAATAGAGAAGAAAAAGCAGTTGAATTTTATAACGCACTTTCTCAGTTTCATTTATGCTGTTCAACTCCTACTTTGTTTAATAGTGGCAGTACCCATAGTCAGCTTTCTAGTTGTTATCTTAATACTTTCGATGATTCCATTGATGGTATATTTGAAGGTCTGTGGCAAGAAGCCCGAAAAAGTAAATTTGCTGGAGGTCTTGGTTTCGATGTTACTAACTTCCGCGCTGCTAATTCTTACGTTAAAGGCACTAATGGAAAATCTTCTGGGTTAATTCCTTGGCTTAAAATTTACAACGATACCCTTGTGGCAGTTGACCAAGGGGGTAAGAGGCCCGGTGCTGGCTGTGCGTATTTAGAACCTTGGCATTTAGATATCGAGGATTTTCTTGAATTAAAAAAGAATACTGGAGACGAAAGACGGCGTTGCCACGACATGAACACAGCCAACTGGCTTCCTTCTTTGTTTCTTAAAAAGGTTTTGAATGACGAAAATTGGTATTTGTTTTCTCCTTCTGATGTCCGTGATTTGCATGAGCTATACGCACATGATTTTGACAAAAGATACAAAAAATATTGCAAAATGGCTGATGATGGTAAGATTGAGAACTTTAGGATTATAAAAGCCAAAGACTTGTGGAAAAAAATGCTTCGCGTACTTTTTGAGACTGGCCACCCTTGGATGACATTTAAGGATAATGCTAATCTGAGATATTCCAATGGGCATCAAGGAGTAGTACATAGCTCTAATCTTTGCACTGAAATCTTTTTGCATACTAAGCCATCCAGATTTAATGAAGGAGAAAAAACAGAAGTAGGAGAAACTGCTGTATGCAATTTAAGCTCGGTTAATCTAAAAGAACATATCAAAGAAGATGGGAAATTAGATTTTAAGATGCTTGCACAAACCATAGCAACGCAAATGCGTATGTTGGATAATGTAATTGATTTAAATTTTTACCCGACAAAAGAAGCCGAAAAAGCTAATATGAATCACCGACCAGTTGGTGCTGGAACTATGGGTTGGGCAGATGTTTTTCATTCTTATAAAGTTAACTTCTCCAGTGATGAAGCTATTAAATTTTCTGATGAACTTTATGAGTTTATCTCATATCATTGCCTTTTTAATTCTAGCAAAATTTCCAAGGAAAAAGGCACATATTCTACCTACGAAGGCTCTCTCTGGAGTCAGGATACTTTACCGATTGACACATATAAAAACCTAATGGAATACTTGGGTGAAAAACCCCTAGTTCACAGGGGTAAGAAGTTTTGCCCCGAAGTGGACTGGAAGACGCTTAGAACACACATAAAAGATCATGGTATGCGTAATAGTAACACTATGGCGATTGCTCCTACTGCTACCATTTCATATATTCAGGGTTGTTCGCCTTGTATTGAACCAGATTTCTCGGTACTTTTTGTATATGAAAATAAAAGTGGTAATCTTACTATTATTAACGAGTGGTTTATCAAAGAATGTAAGGAAAGAGGGCTCTGGAACCAAGGCATGATTGACGCCATAAAGGCCGTAGATGGCGATCTGAGCCGTTTAAATGGCGATATCCCCCCAGACCTCAAGGAGAGGTTCTGTACGGCATTTGACCACGATCAATTTAGGCTAATTGATGGTGCTGCTGCCAAGCAAAAATGGATTGATATGGGGCAATCGTTGAATTTATTTAATAAGTCTACTTCTCTAAAATATTTGCATGATTTGTATATTCATGCTATGAATAGAGGACTAAAGAGTACATATTACTTAAGGAATAGAAGTGCGAGCGAAATTGAGAAATCGACTCAGAGTGGTGGTGACCCTAGTGATACTAATACAAGTAGTACTGATAGTACTGAGTCTTCTCCTACGGCTTGCTCAATCTTAGACCCGACTTGTGAAAGCTGTCAATAAATGAGTAAAACTGGATTATTATTGGATGAAGCCATATCTGGGGTAAATCAAATTTTACCTCATAAACACGAATTTGCTTGGGATTTATTTTTGAAAGGCGTGGCTAATAATTGGTCGCCCTCTGAAATAAACATGAGTGATGATGTAGACCAATGGAAAAGTGATAGCCTGAGTGCAGATGAAAAATTATTGGTTAAAAGATGTCTTGGGTTTTTTGCTGGAAGTGAGTCCTTGGTTGGTAATAATTTACTTCTTAATGTCGCGAAATGGATAACTGATGCTGAATGTGGCCAATACATCATGCGGCAAGCATATGAGGAGTCTTTGCACAACTGGACTGTTGTAACGTGTTGTGATTCTTTTTCATTAAAAGTTAGTGAAGTTTATGAAGCCTATTTAAATATTCCTTCTATTAAGGCTAAAGATGACTTCCTAATACAAATTACAACTGATATTAACCGCCAAGGCTTTTCTACAAAAAGCACTGAAGGTAAAAGAGAATTTTTAAGAAATTTAATTACATATTATATTGTTTGTGAAGGTACGTTCTTCTTTAGCGGTTTTGCTATGTTGCTTGCTCTAGGAAGACAAAATAAATTGCCCGGACTTTCTGATCAAATTAGATATACTCTTAGAGATGAAAGTTTGCACATTCAATTTGGTACATATTTGATTAATACAATCAAAGAACAATATCCTTCGGTGTGGACGAAAAAGTTCGAGGAAGAAACTGTTGAACATATTAAAAAAGCCGTTGAACTTGAAATAGCTTATGCACATGATGTTCTTCCGCGAGGAATACTCGGTTTAAATGCTGATATGTTTGTTGAGTACATGCAATATATCGGTAATCGACGCCTTGAGGGCATTGGTATTGACTTTCGTTTCGATAGCGACCAAAATCCATTTCCTTGGCTCGCGGAAGTTGTCGATACTGGGGCGATGACCAATTTTTTTGAAAGAAAAGTGAAAGACTACCAAAGCTCTGGCGTCTTAGAAGATGACTTTTAAATTTTATGGGAGCGTACTGGTTTCGATTTAGGGCCTTACGCAAGATTGCAAGTAGAGGATGACGGTTGGCCTCTTTAAAAATCTGTCAAGGCTATTCAACTGCCAAAAATAATGTTGATATGGCTCCTTCTCTGGCCGAAGCTGATGCGATTCTCGCTAAGTTCGGTTGGGCTGAAGAAGCTGCTGTAGCTGCGTAAGCTACCCGTCCTACTCTGGATGCTCGTTAAGGAGCTAGGGCGTCGATAGCGAGCAAAAAAAACTAGGAAGGGTGAGGAGTCTAGTATAAATAAAGTGCCTCCAACCTCGTGTGTAGTTGTTAGTGACAAAGCACGAAAATTAACACTAACTAAGCTTGTAGTATATCTGAGCAGATGGTTTTAAAGACGCGGGTTCGACTCCCGCCGCTTCCACCATTTTTATTGTAGCTTGCCTACGATTTCGTCATTCCAGACCAAACCAAACCAAGTATCGTCTCGGTTGTCACCTATTACCCAGTACTGACCCTCTCCAACTCTCTCTGCTTCCCAAGTTATACCCTCTGTTATGTTAATGTGGCTAAATTCATCCAAATATAATTCATTGTTTTTATATATATAACCTTCGATAATTTGAATTGTATCACCCGGAATACCTATCACTCTTTTTATTAAAAAATCACCTTCTTCAAAATCCCAAAAAACTACCACATCACCCTCTCTGGGCTCTGAGAAGTCATAAGAAAGTTTATTAATTAATACAATGTCAAGATTGTCTTGAGAAGGGTTCATAGAATCCCCCACAACTATAAAAAACCTATAACCAAAAGTAAATACAGAGACTAGTATAGCAAAAAGAATTAATAGCCTTATATTTATAAATATTTTTTTATACACGTTCATTTTTTGGGTGTAATTATATTTGACGATGGATACTCAACTTCTAATCAATGTGGCTTTCGGACTCGTTTCGTTTCTCGGAGGGTGGTTAATTAAGATGGTAATGAGCCATATTAATGATATTAAAAAAAGTCACGAAAGGTTACTTATAAAACATATCGAAGATATGGAAGACCTTCTTGAAAAACACACGAATCTAGCCCTTTCAATGCCTGAAAAATACGTATCAAAAGACGATTTTCAGTCCTTTGTCGAAAGAATTGACCACCGCTTCAACAGACTAGAAGAAAAACTAGACGACCTTAAAAAATAGTTTTATTTTCTCATAAAAGTTGCTATAATGAGAAATGTTTTCGATTTATAGCACGGCTTTTAATGTAATCAAAAACAGCTTCGACTATAAAGAGGCGATACATAATTTTTGTTCTTTTGCCGAAGAGGTCGTAATTTCTATAAATCAAAGCGAAGATGCTACGCTTGAAGCTTTTGAAGAGCTTTGCAAAAAATATGATAATCTTAAATTAGTCAAAGCCGACATCAGCTATGACGATCCGTGCTTAGATGGAAAGCTATTTAATATAGCTCTTCAGCATACGGCTCAAGAGTTCAAAATACTACTTGGCCTAGACCAGCGCATCCCTCTCCACCAGCGTGGCGAATGGGAGAGATTAGCTTATCAAATGAGATTTAGCGATTTTGACGCTTATATGATTCCAATCCTAGACCTGTGGGGAACTACGAAAAAAGTAAGATGGGATAAAGAAAACAATATTAATTTTATGTGGGCTCTTCATAGAGACGGTCTTTATCGTGGAGTGGTGGATTTTGCCCAACTAGATAATGGAAAATATGATCCAGCGAAAAGCGATTCAAATGAATTGATTTATGAAGATGGAAAGCTCGTTCGTAGCCAGCAATACCTAATGGGGCAATGCAATACCCTTGAAAAGTATTTAGAGACTCTAAAAATACAAAATGTTTTTTTATATCACATAGGTTATGTAAATTTTGAAAATAGGGTTAAAGTTAATAAGGATATTTGGCAAAAACAATGGGAAGAAATAAGGCCAATTGAAAAAAAAGAAAATCAAGTGCCAATTACACAAGAAGAACTAAATCAATATGAAACATTTGAACACGGTTTAAAACTCTGGAGTGAATAAAATGAAAAAACTAGGATTAATAGGATGTGGCTATTGGGGGCCAAACATTGTAAGAAACATTCAAAAGCTTAGAGATGTTAGGCTTGAATTTGTCGTAGATACAAACCCAGAGGTCTTGAACAAGATGCCAGTGGTAACGTCTCTGTATGATGACTTGGAAACCGCGCTAACACGGCACGATGACGTAGACGGTATAATTATAGCGACACCAATTTCAACTCATTATGAATTAGCAAAAAAAGTTCTTCAAGCAGGAAAGCATGTGCTTATCCAAAAACCAATGACAATGAACGTAGAAGAATGCGATGTCCTAATGGAAATTGCAAAGTCAAAAGAGCTAACAATAATGGTAGCACATACATTTCTTTTTACGGGTGCTGTAAGAAAGCTAAAAGAGCTTGTTGACTCAAATCACCTAGGTGAACTAAAACACTTTGATTCTTGTAGAATTAACCTAGGGCTGTTTCAGCGCGACTCTAATGTCGTCTGGGATTTAGCTCCTCACGACTTCTCAATCTTAAGCTACCTCATCGGAGATAAAAAGCCCCTTTTCTTATCGGCGGTTGGTTCGACGCACACCTCAAAAGCTAATGCTGATGTAGCCAACATTTCAATTCAATATGAAGATCAGTTCTCTGCCCATATACATATTAGCTGGTTCTCCCCTATTAAGGTTAGGAATTTAATTCTTAACGGAGATGATAAGATGGTTGTTTATAATGACAATAAGCCTTCAGAAAAAGTAATGATTTACGACAAGAGTGTGAGCTATGATGAAAGTGTATTCGATTACAGATCGGGCGACATGTTCTGCCCAAAACTACCCCACACCGAAGCAATTGAAGAAGAAATAAAACACTTCTGCGACTGCATGGATGGTGCAGAGTGTATTTCTGGTCCAGAGCTAGGCAAGAAGGTTGTACAGCTAATTGAGGCAACAAACAAGTCCATCGGCTTAAAGGGGGAGCCTTTCGATGTACAGTAATGTAAAAGATACTAAAATGGGGCGAGCAGTAACTGTCCATAACTACGTAAATGTTTACGGTTGTGAAGTCGGTGAAAGCACCACTCTTGGTTCCTATGTCGAAGTTCAAAAAAATGCAGTAATTGGAAAAAATTGTAAAATCTCTAGCCATTCATTTGTGTGTGAGGGGGTAACAATTGAAGATGAGGTTTTTGTTGGTCATGGTGTTATGTTCATAAACGACAAAAAGCCACAAGCATGTAATGATGACGGCTCTAAACAAGAAGACGGCGATTGGACACTAGAAAGAACCATCGTAAGGAAGAGAGCCTCAATCGGATCAAATGCAACAATTCTCTGTGGTATAGAAATTGGTGAAAACGCTACTGTTGGCGCAGGTTCAGTGGTAACAAAAGATGTTCCTGCAAATGCAGTTGTTTATGGTAACCCAGCGAGGGCTAGAGTATGAATGTTAAATTTTTAGACCTACAAAAACAAAACAGAAGTATAAAAAAACAATTAATGTCAGAAATATCTGGTATTATAGATTCTTGTGCTTTTGTTTCTGGCAAGCAAGTAGAAAAGTTCGAGGAGGCTTTTGCAGAGTATTGTGGTACTAAATACTGCGTAGCAACAAGTAGTGGGACATCAGCTTTACACGCTGCCCTGAACTGCTGTAAGCATCAAGGTGAGGTTTTAACTGCTCCAAATAGCTTTATTGCCACAAGTGAAGCCGTATCTTACTGCCCCAATCTAAAACATAAGTTTGTAGATGTTAATTCTACTTGCAATATGAATTTTGAAGATGCGGTAAAAGCTGCCAACCCCAAAACAAGGGTAATCCTGCCAACAAGTTTATATGGAAATCCATGTGATTTAAGAGGGCTAAAAATTATAACAAAACAGACCAACTCTATACTTATCAATGACGCAGCCCAAGCCCACGGTGCGCTTTTTGATAAAAAGAAAATTGCAGAATATGCAAATATGACTTGTTTCAGTTTTTATCCCGGAAAAAATTTAGGAACTTGCGGAGAAGGCGGTGCTGTAGTTACTAATTCCAAAAAGTTTTATGATTTAATGAAGTGCTTTGTAAACCACGGGCAGTCCAAAAAATATATTCATGACATAGTTGGCTGTAATCATAGAATGAGTGAAATAGAAGCTGCTGCTTTAAACATTAAACTACCGCTTCTTGACGGGTGGACAGAAAAGAGAATAGAGGCTGCACACAGATACCGACTAAACCTATCTGAAAATCCGAAAATCAAGATGATGGAAGTAAAAGAAGGAAACAGATGTGTATATCACATATTCCCAGTGTTTATTAGAAACAGGAATAGAATCCAACAAGACCTTTTATCTGATGGAGTTCAAACAGGGCTACATTATCCAAAGCCCATTCACCTTCAAAAAGCATACAGGGGGCTTAAGCATAAAAGAGGAGATTTTCCAACAGCAGAAAAACAAGCTGCAACGGAACTAAGTCTACCTATGTATCCAGAAATAACTAAAAAAGAAATTGATTACGTTTGTAAAAAACTAGAGTCAGTATTATGAAAGTAAAAATTTTAGGGTGGAGAGACGAAGAAATTTCTATCGTCAACAGGCTTGAAAAAGGCTTTGAAGAGCTAGGTCATGAAGTTGTTGTCTTTGATGATAAGCCAGACTTGCTTTTGGCAATTAACCCAGATGTTTTTGACCAAGCTATTAAGCACGAGGTCTTGCCTAACGGCTTAAAGATTTTTAATATACTAGACGTGCCAGAGCACCTTATTGACACTTATCCTGTTGACGAAATAAAAAAACAGCTTAAACAGGCTGATGTGGTTACCTGTATTTCTGACTCTACAAAAAAACAAGTAAAAAAATATTTTAAGAAAAATGCAAAAGTAGTCTATACCCCATCGTTAGAAATAGAAAATGTGCCAAAAACCAGAGACGTTGATTTTCTATACGTGGGCCGCGCTGGAGACCCCAATAAAAGATTTAATTTAATTTTACAATCACTAAGAGACGCTGGCATGTCTCATAACAGCTTGCACGTATGCGGCCCAGAGCCAACTAGTCATGGTATATATCATGGTTTAGTAACAGCTTCCAAACTAAACGAATTATATCACCAATCAAAAGCTGTTTTGTTACCATCAAGGATCGAAGGTATAGGTTTAAGCATGATAGAGGGGGCAATGGCTGGCGCAATACCGATTACCTGTACAGACAACCCTACGGCAAAAGAATTTGGCTTTGAAGACTTCTCAGCAGAGCCCACAATTGATAGTTATTCTAGAGCCATGATGATGACACTGATGGACTATATGGGCAAAAAACAAAAGGTGTTTGAGATCGTTCAGAAACAAAATCTTTTCACAAAATTTAATAAAAAAACTGTAGCTCAGAAATATATAGGCTTTTATGAAGATCGGGTTAATAGCGTCGGCGTATAATTGCTCTGAGTTTTTAGAAGAATGCTTAGACTCTTGGCTGGCTTTTAAACAAGAAGGAGATCACGAATTATCGTGTAGTTTTATACATAACTGCTTTCATGAAAATAAAGAGTTAGGACTGCCGCCAAACTCTTCTGACAACACAGAAGAAATACTAGAATCTTACTATAATAAAGGTTTGATAGATCATTACTGCTCTTCACAAAAGTATTTAAAAGAACACGAAGCTAGAAACATATGTTTAAAATCTGTTTTAGATAGCGAGGTTGACTATGTTTGGACTTTAGGGCTTGATGAGATTTTTACAGTAAAAGAAATAAATAATATTTTAAATTTTATTAAATTAAATTCTTTTGTAGACTGGTTTAAGATTAACTATAAGAATTATGTTTTTGATGGAACGGTTTGGGTTGACGGCTTTTGTCCACCAAGAATTTTTAAAGTAAATTGTCATGGAGGGTTAAAAGAGCTATACTATGATGATGACTTTGTTTATGCAGATGGTACGGACTATAAAAAACTTTCAAGTCTAGAAATCCCAACGGGGGTTGCGCATGTGAAACACATGACTTGGCTACACAGCAATGGAAAAGCCAAGGTAGAATACCAAAAAGCTAGATGGGGAGAGTCGGGATGCAGTTATGCGTGGAATTACGATGAAAATAAATTAGAATTTAATAAAATATTTTATAAGAATAAACCCCTACCAGTTTTACATAATGAATAATCAACGAACAGCTAATTTTCCAAGAGAGCATCGTATCTGGCTCTGCGGTATAACGCAAGACCGCAAAGAAGATATTGATGAAATGACCAAAGATGCTCACAAGTATTTTGATGGTCTTATTTTTGTAGATGGTTATTCTACAGATGGAACTTTTGAGTTGCTGAATGAAAGAAAGGGTGACGGACACATTATCCAAAGAAAGTGGACAAATGATCATGATTTTCAAATGAATGAGTTTCTGCGTCAAGGGCCGATGCAAAACAGAGATTGGTTTGTTACCCTTGATTCGCCCGATAGAATAACTGACTACTGGGGTAAAAGATTAAGAGAAGAAATCAAAACTCTTCAAGAAGAAAAAATCGGAGCCATACAAATGGCAGGTAAAATATACCTAGCACAGTATTTTGATCACATGTTCTATTTCCAAACACCCCACTGGGGATTAAACGGAATAGCAAACGGAATTAAAACTTATACAGAGGAAGAAAAAAAGAACTACGTAACAAGCAAGCGTTTTGATGACCCCGTTAAGTCTGCGTTGCTCCACCCAGTAAAATATTACTATGCATATGGGAGATCAAATCATTGTAATCTCCTTTATCAAAAGTACGGGGCTCAAGTCTTACAGGGTCATGAAAGTAACAGGCTTCAATTCAGGCTTTATTGTCAAAAAAATCTAGGATTAGAATTAACGCTAGATTCGCTAACTGAATACATGAAAGCTTCATTAGAAAACAAAGATTTTGATGATTTTTTCCTAGAAACAATGGAGCTTGAAGTAAATCTAAAAGATATTTTCAGATACAAAGTTTTAGAACAACCATTTGAAGAGATTATAGAAAATCGTTTTGATTGGAGCATAAAAGAGTATCTTGAAAGCGGTAACCTTCAGCAGACTTACACTAACTACAAAGGTGTTATAACTGAATATGAAGAGGAACTTCAGAAACAGGCACAGAAATGAACGAGTATTATAAAATTTATCAAGAGCATAAAAAAGAAGGTCGTGGACCTGCTTTTCAATATGTTTTAAATACTTTCGCTGGCTCAATAGATATACTAGAGATAGGAACACTTAATAGTCTTAACCCTTCTGAGTGCGGCGGGGCTGGTTGGAGTACATTTTGGTGGTGTGACTATATAAAAGACAACGGGGGTAAGCTGGTCATTGTAGACAATAGAGAAATAGCTATTGAAAATTGTAAAATTGCATTAGAAGACTTTGTGGGTGAAATTGATATAGAGTTCAATTTGGGTGATGGAAAAGATTTTGTTTCTGATGAATATGATTTTATATATTTGGACGGTTCCGATCACGCCGAGGAAATGGTAGATCAATTTAACAAAATAAATAGAAACAAAACATCAGTTCTTTGCGATGATTTTAGCCAAAAAGGAGCCCAACTCATCGAGGAAAATGAAATGATTAAAAAAGAGTTTGATTCTGAAAAAGATTTTGGTAATGATGGTTTAATTACAAAAAGTTTTGGTAACATGACCCTGTTATCAATTTTTAACGGTGTGGACCCTCAAGATAAATATATAAAAGGTCATCCATTAGCTTTTTACCATAAAATTAAAAATGATTAACCTTAGAGTCAGCGAAGCTTATGCTTTTGATTATTTATCTATTTTGCAAATAAAATGCGAAATGGACCCCAAAAAAAACTTTGGTAATTTTGCTGCTTGTGTCACCAACATGATAGATGAGATTGATGATAATGTATTGTGGAGTACGATTATGGAGTCTGTTGAATACAAAAAACTCTACGAAGTAAATAAAAAAACGTTTGAAGCAGTGGATGACGCAAAAGAAGATGGCGTTAAGGCAAGTTATGTAGATAAATGTAACTACGAAAGATACCTAGCTAAAGTAGCCTTGCAAGAAAAATTCTTTACAGAAGAAGATATGAAAGAAAATAAACTCGGATACGAAAAATGAGTTTACAAAAGCTAGGCATTCATATAGATGGAGATGGAATTGGAGATCAATTACAATATACTTCAATACCCGAAAACTATTATAAAAATACAGGCGAAAAAATAGTTGATGTCAAAAGATTTTGGGGGTTTGATAGTAATCCATATGTTGAGAGAGGGGAGGCTCGTGCAGATTTAATAATTGATCCTTATAATAATTATTTTCATTGCTCTAAATCCTTTGCTGAGTTTATAACTGACCACAAAACCAAACTATCTGTACAGTCATCGTTTGATGTGCCAGACAACCCACTTTGTAAAACAGATATTTATGCGCCTCTTTTTTTTACTCCTATTGGAGCTTCAGACGATGGCGACTACTTGCAAAGAAATGAAAGCGCATTAGGCAGAATTGCAGTGCCATATTTAAGACACCCAAGGCTTTACCGCTATGAAGATTTACAAGGATCAACACAAGGCACAATTACAGTTCATACAACAGGCATATCAGAAGGTGGAGTAATGCCTGATCATATAATAGAACAAATACAAAAAAATTATAAAAATTACACAATTTATCAAATTGGTGGTAAAAATGATAAGCCGACTCCATTTATTAACAGGCTTGGATTAAGTCTTTGGGAAACAGCGGAGTTAATTGCTAAATGTCAAATTTTTATAGGCGTTAATAGCGGGATGATGAACATAGCTCAGTGTTATCCACGTGTTAACAGAAAAGTGGTCCTTATTGAAAACAGAAGCTTAGATACTAGCGATCTTTACTTAAGATATCGCCCCCTAGCAAAATACAGAGATGATGCTGCAGCCCACTGGATAGACTATAACTGGCAGTATTTTAATGTTCATGAAGGCGACATTGGAATAACAATGACGTACCAAAAAATATAAATAATGAAAACAGACAAAAATTTTAAGATTTGGGGTATTAGATCAGCTTTAATAGGTGACACTATTATGGCTCTTCCTGTTTTAAATCATTTAGAAAAAATTTTTCCAAATAGTTATAAATATTTTTCTATTGCAAAAAAATGCTCACAAGCTGCCCCGATATACTTTAACCATCCGCTTATCGACAGGATTAAGATCACAGACTTCCCAGAGCACAATGGCGATACAGACAGAGCTATTATGAAGGGGTGTGATTTTGTTATTAATACCTCACCTCCAGTTTATGAATCGGGGAGTTGGTTTAATAAAAGAGGGCAAGTAGAAGAGTGTTTCCTGATGGCGGGTTTTTTAAAATCAGAGTTTGATGAGCTTACTGAGGAAGAAAAAAAACCATACTTAGATTTATGGTTTGATGTAAAAAAGGAATCTAACACCATAGCAATTTGGCCTTTTGCTGGTTATGGAAAATGGCTAAGTAGAGCACCAAGTGAAGACTGGTGGAGAGAGATCATAGAGAAGTTAATTAAGAGCGGTTGGAAGGTTGCTCATTTTGGGTGGCACGAAGAGCCAAAGCTTTCTGAATCAGAAAATTATAGCTTTTTGGGAAATGAATCCTTTTTTGATCAGGTAAAAATATGCTCAGGCTGTAAACTATCTATTTGCACTGATACAGGTAGTGCATGGATTTTTGGTGCTTACGGGCTCCCGCAGATTACTTTGCTTACTAATCATTTTGTTCAAGATGGGGTTAAGCACACCGAATATCCCCTTGCTTTTGCTCCAGAAAATTATAAAGATTTAAATATAAATTTGTTTGCTGAAGGTTCTTGCGATAATATAGAACACGAATTGGTTTTGCAAACTACAAAAAGTTTTTAAATAATTATGTTTAATTGGTTTTTAAATGATTCAAATTTTACTTGGTCAGACAGACTTAAAATCTGTAAGTTTTTCCTTGACCCCAAAAACCGTTGGACACAGGACAAATATGTAATTGGGTATGAAGATAAATGGAAACAATACACTGGGGCTAAATACGCCTTGATGGTTAGTAGTGGCTCAACTGCAAACACCCTTATCGCTCAATACGCGAAGCATTTTAAGCCAGATCGCAATACTGTAGTTTTTCCATCTGTTACTTGGCAAACTTCAGTAAGTCCTTGGATTAACGCTGGCTTTGAACCAAAATTTATCGATGTCAATTTAAATGATTTTTCCATAGACATCAGCAAGCTTTCTAACTACTTAAAAAACAATAATAAAATAGTAAATACGGTTTTTGTTACTTCACTAATAGGTATGACCCCCGACATTCCAGTACTAAAAAGTGTTTGCAACGCTTATGGCGTAGACCTGAAGCTGGATAATTGTGAAAACTCTTTCGGAGCGTACCTTGACAAAGACACAAATGATTTAAAACATATCTGCTCAGAATTAACTTCATCAACTTCGACATACTTTGGACATCAAACGACCACAGGTTCTGAGGGCGGTATGATTTTTACAAACGACGAAGAAGAGTTTGTTTTTTATATTCTAGCAAGAAGCCACGGCCTAACTAGAGAGCTTGGGCGATATAATTTATCTAAAGATTATAAGAAACTACTTTCAAACAGGTTAGTTGATCCTCTATTTGATTTTAATATATTAGGCAATAATTACAGAAGCACCAACATAGCCGCATTTATGGGGCTTTTAGACTTTGATAGGTTGTATGATTACATTATTGATAGACTTGAGCTATACAAAACTTATGAAAATAACTTAGACCAGAAAAAGTATTTACTACCAAAAGGAAATCATAGCGATGTGTCTTTTTGTCTTCCGATTATATCTAAAAAAAGAAAAGTTAAATTAATAAAAAAATATTTACAAGAAGAAAAAATAGAGTATAGACCAATAATTAGCGGAAATCTATTAAGACACACCTGCTACAAGCAATATGCAGATTATAAACAATTTAAAAACGCAGAATACCTGCACAAAAATGGACTATATGTCGGACTACACAGCGGGGTAAAAGAGCAGCAAATTTTAAAATTAGTAGAATTTTTAAACAATTTATAATATATTCATAATATGAAGAAGGTATTAATTACAGGAGTGCTGGGTCAAGACGGGGCAAACATGGTAGAGCTTCTTTTGTCCCAAGGGGAACCAATTGAAATTTATGGAATGATGCGCCGTAGTGCTAATCCAAACTTTGTAAATACGGTAAATTTTGAAAATCATCCTAATTTTAAATTTGTATATGGTGATCTTTCTGATGACGTAAGCATTGACATGCTTGTAAAAGACATACAGCCTGATTATTTTATTAACTTTGCTGCAAATTCTTTTGTCGGATGTAGTTGGGATATGCCTCTTCAAGTTATGGACACTAATGCTATTGGTGTGCTGCGCTGCCTAGAAGCAATTAGAAAATTTAAGATAGACTGTCGATTTTATAGTGCTGGCAGTAGTGAAGAGTGGGGCGATGTGGATTATGCCCCACAGGATATTAAGCACCCAATTAAGCCCAGAAGCCCTTATGGGGCCTCTAAAGCTGCGGCTAGGCATTTGGTCAAGGTTTATCGTGAGTCACACGGCATTTATGCAGTTCACGGAATTCTTTTTAACCATGAAGGGACAAAGCGTGGTAAAGAGTTTGTTACTAGGAAAATTACAAAGGGTGTTGCACGTATTAAGGGTGAGGTTGATGCACATATGGAATCTGGATATCAGAGCAGCGTTAGAGCCTTGGAGCTTGGCAACTTAGATGCCAAAAGAGATTGGAGTGACAGCGAAGATTTCGTAGAAGGCGTATGGCTAATGTTAAACCAAGATGCGCCAAAAGACTATATTCTTTCTAGTAATGAAACACATTCAATTAGGGAGTTTATCGAACTCGCTTTTGAAGCCGCTGGTTTCCAAGACACCGAATGGCGTGGTGGTGATCTAGAAGAAGAGTATGGCTTCACCGTTGGTGGTAGCTGGATTACTCTGGTAAAAATAAATCCTAAATTCTTCCGACCTGCAGAAGTTGATTTGTTGTTGGGTGATTCAAACCCGATAAGAGAAGAGCTTGGATGGAGCCCAAAAGTATCATTTGACAAACTCGTACAAAAGATGGTAGAGTTTGATCTTAATGGGTAAGTCCAAAACAACTCTAGAAGAAAGAAAATTAGCCAAATTTATTGTTAGTAAATTTATGCCTGATTTACCCGCTTCACAGTGGGCAAAACAAAGGGCAATGGCTAATAAGTTAATTAAGAAGTTCCCTGACTTAAAATTCTGGCAAACTTTACCCCGACCATCATCAGATATGGTCAAATTCTTCTCCTTGTCGTGGTTTATGAGTAATAAGCTTGGAACCCATTATTTAAATGATCACAAGTTAATTTATAACAGGGTTGAAGAGTCCACTGAAAAAGATTATAATTTCCAAGAAGAGAAAATTGGAAAAGATTTTGAAGTGAAAACCAAGCCAAAAACACCATTAGATTTTTTTGAATAATTATTATGTCACCGAGAAAGAAAAAAGAGGAAACAAGTATGGGCGGCTCAATTGACGCTCTATATAAACACCTAAAGTCAGATGATGAACACTATTCTTTTAGTGAGGCTATCGATTATCGGGTTTCAAGCGGGAGTCTTAACCTAGATTTACAAATGGGTGGCGGCTTAAACCCCGGAATCAATGTTTTTAGTGGCGTAGCGGGTGGTGGAAAAACTTCATGTGCATTAACTTTTGCCGCTAATTTTCAAAAAGAATATGAAAATGCTTTTGTGGTTTATATTAAAGCTGAAGGTCGAATTTCAGATAGAATAATTAAATCTACTGGCGTAGATACCTCTAAAAACAAATGGCTCTTATACTCTGGAAATATTTTTGAAAATGTAGGTGGTTTAATTAAAAATTGTATTGATCAAAATCCTGATAATTTAAAATTCATGTTTATCATTGATAGCATGGACGCTCTAATTCCCAAAGATGATGCTGAAAAGGGTCTAGATCAAGCTGTAAAAGTCGCAGGAGGCGCATTACTTACATCTACACTGTGTAAAAGGCTTGCTCTCAGAACTGCACACAATGGACATATCGCTTTGTGTATTTGTCAGGTTAGAAGCAAGGTTAGTGTTAACCCATATGCAAAAGAGGATGCAAAATTATCAAATAATTCCGGTGGTAACGCTCTTCAACATTATGCTAACTGGATTCTTGAGTTCCAACCTAATCATTATAAATCATCTAAATTTTTTGCAAAAGATAAAGATGCCCCCATTGGCCATAATTGCAAAATAGCTATTAGAAAGTCTATGACTGAAAATAGTGGTCTTATAGTAGAATATCCAATTAAATATAAATCTGAAAATGGAAGTGTATGGGTTGAAAGAGAAATCATAAGCCAATTAGGAGCATGGGAAATGATAAAGAAAAGTGGCCCTTGGATATCTTTTACCGAAGAGGCACTTGAAAAAATTAAATCAGCAGGTTATAGTGATGTGGAAGAGAAATTTCAAGGAGAAGATAATCTTCTTCGCTACCTAGAAAACAACCCAGAACTTACAAGATATTTCTTTGAAGATTTTAAAAAGACATTAGAAAATTTATTTAAATGAGGCTTTTAAATATACATGGCAAGCTTATTTATAAGAACGTTGGAAAGAAACGGATTAAGTGGGCCAAAAAAAGCCGATCAAAATTACAAACTAGTGTTAAAAATTTCCTAGAGCAGTTCTGGAAGTCTCACATAGTATTTGAGGAGTTTCCGGTATACGGAACCAGAATGGCTGTTGATTTTCTAAATGCAACAAAAAAAATTGCAATAGAAGTTAACGGTAGGCAGCATTCAGAGTTTGTGCCATTTTTTCATGGCACTCGCCTTGACTACTTTAAATCTATAAAGAGGGATGTAAAAAAAGCCGAATGGCTTGAAATGAACAATTACACCCTTATTGAATTAGAACGCAAAGATATCAACGAGCTTTCTTTGGAGTACATTGAAAAGCTTTACGGGATATCATTAATATGACGAAAGTAAATATGGAAGATAATAATAATAATAATAATAGATTCGATGAAGAAAGACTGAAATCCCTACGGCTAGAAAAAAGAGCACTTGGGTATTTGCTAAAAAGCCCAAATAAGGAGCAAGATTATTATGATGTTGCCCCCC
>Ga0315316_10000765_pt1 | contig 21688 bp, 17 predicted proteins | sample M160m3416metaG_FD_203702 | JGI IMG/M metagenome (GOLD analysis project Ga0315316, IMG submission 203702) | Ammonia-oxidizing marine archaeal communities from Monterey Bay, California, United States - M1 60m 3416 | ecosystem: Environmental > Aquatic > Marine > Intertidal zone | place: USA... | reverse complement strand
CACGACAGTGCCGTACGGACCTGACACCTCTGATATTCTCTAGTACTCATGGTCCGACAGGATGTCCTGCCCGTTGCGACTTCCAGCTGACGATAAGAGCCGGGCATAAACACCGGGATCAAGGTCTTCTGAAAGAAAAACGACTGAACCATCGCAGAATGCAGCATTCACTCCGCCAATGTGCGATGAGGCTGGAGCGACAGAGTAAAGAGACGGTGAGTTAATAATCCGACGGGTTGCTTCTGGAAAAAACGGCGGGCAGTCGAAGCGTCCATGAGTCATAATCTCTTCGGCGTACAGTTGCCGAGTGCGAGGTTGCGGAACCCAGGCACCCTCATGGGGCATGACATGAACGCCTGCAGTATTCCGAAAACTGGAAGTGCTGAGACCAAAACCGTGACTGCTCAGGGGGGCCAGATACCGAAGAAACAAAAGGTGATTCAGGCTGGCTGCGATCTGAGTTGGGGGTACAGCCCAGTCTCGCGACTTGTCGCGTTCACTAATCATCAGCGTATGGCTGGTGCCGTCGCCCCGGTCCATCCGTCGAAGCGAAAATGACTTGTTCACCCGTTCCGGATTGCTCCAGAAAACTCCGGAAGCTTCGGTGACCAGGTCTTCGTGCTTTGTCACGTTACCGTTCCCGTCCCAGTCGATGCCGAGGGAACGAGTTTGATCACTTATCGATGTCGACACGGACAGAATTGAATATGCGAATTCATATCCGTCGAGACCGTCTGTTCGAGGAACTGTCGAAAGACGTGACGAAAACACGTGTCCTGGTTCCGCGTGAGAAACTGAGTCGTCGTGCAGTGGGGGGAAACAACAATTGGGTGTCATCAGCCCGTAACCAACATTAACGACGTAGGAGAGACCTCGAACGATCCATTCGTTCTCGTCATCATCCGGGCACAGGAAAACAGGAATCCGAATGTCCGGCGAGGGCGACGTGTCAAGTCGATCAAAAACGGCCTGAGCATCCACCTGCGGTAGAATTTCAGTCGTCCACACGGCAGGTCTTCCATTGCGAGAAAAAATCGTCGCCGGAAAATATCCACCGGTGCCTCCCACATAGCTTGTCAGTCCGACGGAAATATTCTTCAGGTTATTCTGGCACTGCAGACGCCTCGCGGCCATGCGTGTGTTTTGTATCGCAGGCAGAATCAGTGACATCAGCACGGCGATGATAGAAATGGACACAAGCAACTCAAGGAGCGTGAATGCGGTTCGGCGGTCCGGACCAGTTGCACGGTGAGTAGTACAGCTGCGCGATTGTAACATGTTGGCTGCCCCCCGGGAAAATGATGTCTGCCCGAGATACGTTTTTCATCGCGACTGTTCCGTGCTTTATTTCGGTTTTCTGCAAATTGCGGCATCCAGTCTGTTTCCCGGTCGAACGCGACGGGGTGGTGCTGGCAATCTGGGAAGACGTGCGTGGACGGAGTGCCACAGACTTCCGTTCGAAACGATTGACCGTAGTCTGAATCGCCTCTGAAAGCCAAGGCTGACGGCAAATACCCGATCCCGTATCCTGGCTTAATTAGAACCGCGAATACGTATAGAGCTACGTCAGTCGTCCGGGGAGGAGTTGTGCCACTGGCTTGGCCAGTGTTCTTATCCGGGATTTCCCATATGAGTTGAGCCTGGAACCGCTCCAGGCCTAAACCGTTCGACGTCGTAACATCGCCCCCCGGTGTCTATGATTTTTCTCCATTTTTTCTTCTGCCCGCTGCTGGGGACCACGACTCGGTCCCCATCGAGTCGTTTTTCAGCGGCGAACGCTGGTTCTGCGCAGAGCCTCTCCGCCGGGAACCTCGTTTTCCACTCTTTGTTCCGCTCCCGAGTCACGTCACTCCACCAGCGGTGGCGGCAGTGCCAGCCGCGCAATACGGTCGAGAATGGCCGCGAACAGTCGCCGTGGCACGGCCACCTCGGCCAGTTGGCACGTGACATACTTGGCGTGCCGCATCACCCTGGCCCCGATCTTCACGAGTTTTTCCCGCAGCGTCGTCAGCGACCGATGCTGCACTGGTTTCGGTAACGCCAACCGCCGCAGGAAGTTGCCCAGGTTGTAGGCGAACGCGAACAACTGTAAACGAGCCGGGTTGTCCTTGAACGTGCGGCAGGACAGCTTCGTCCATTTGACGGCGTTCTTCCCTTCCTTGATCCACTGCCCGGCCGTACCGCGACCGTTGTAGAACTTCACGACGTTCTTCGAGTGCTTGCTCAGGTTGGTCACGATGAACCCCACGCGCGGGAACAACTCACCCGCGTGCCATTCGATCTTGGCGACCACGCGCCGGGAGCGCTGCCACGACTTGGCTTGGTAGTGAAAGCTATGATAAAAGACCTTCGACTTCTGCGAGGGACGACCGACGGGGCGGGGCAGCAGATGCTCGATTTCCCGTTCCAGCACGGCGTTGGACTTGATGCGGATGGTGTACCCGTAGCCCTCCTGCTCCAGCAATCGGTACAGTCCTGGAATGTCAAAGGCCGCATCGCCCCGAAAGCACTTGGGGATGTCGTCGCCACGATACCGCTCGATCACCGGCAGCAGCACCTTCCGCCAGAACTTAGCACTGGTGTGATTACCACGCCGCAGCATGGCGCTTTCCAAATCGCCGAACTGGTTGAAGAGGAACAGCGGATGGTAGCACGGGCACTCGAAGTGTCCGTTGTAAGCCGTGCTCTGTTGCCGACCGTAGGTCTCGCTCACGGAACTATCCAGGTCGAGAATCAATTCACGAAGCGGTCTATGCCGATGAACCTTGTCGATCTACCGGCCGGAGAGATTCATCAAGGCCGTCAGGTTGCGTTTGCTGCTGAGCGTCCCGGTCTCGAATCGGCCGACCTCGCTACTCGACGCCGCTTGCTGCTCTGGTTGGCTGGCCCTTCCACCAACCACGTGTCTCATGGCGGGGTCGACGCACAAACGCTCGGCGTCGTTGACATCTTCATAACCGACCAGGCGACTGTAAATCGACTGCCGCAGCAGCGGCAACAACTGGTGCTGTTTGTTCTGACCGAGGCGTGAATCATGCAGAAGGTCTGCGCCCATTTCGGAGAGTCCCAACGCCTCGTCGAGTTCGCGGCAGGCTAACATACCGGCATCCGTTGTGACCTTGCTGCCGCAAAACTTCAGCTTCAAGCGACTGTCAAAACCGACCCGCAAATCGTCCTTTTTGGCATCACCTATTGGGTTCCCCTGTCACCTTGGCATGATTTGCCAGAATACCCTTGTTTTGAAGGGCTGGGCGCAAACCTTATGCCAAAACGCAGGGAGTCAAATGGGAAATGCGGGATCAAGAAAACACGGCCGCCTTCAATCCCGTCGTTGACTCGAGTGTGTCAGCGATATGCCGCAGCTGAAGTTCCGTCAGCGGACTGACGAATGACTCGGCCGGCTGCCGAGCGACCGTATAAACCTGAATCATTTCCAGTTGGCCTCCGGACGCTGTGATATCACGCAGACGCTGGCAGAAGGCATCGATTTCCGACGCAGGCGGCGGTTCTCCGCTCAGGTTCATGAACAGACTCTGAACCACCAGAGGTCGGTCAATGGCGGCCGCCGTGATGTTGTCCAGAATGCGCTGAAACGGAACGGTGGTGCGTTCGACCCGTTTGAAGTATTTCTCCGTACCCGCCTCCAGCTTCGCCCAGATTTGACCGTTATTTTCGTCCAGCAGCCGCAAACCTCGACCAACATGTTCGCGATGAAGCATTGAGGCATTCGTGATCAGCACCATTTTCACCTGGTCATCCACGAGTTTCCGTCTGACGCCTGCCGCCTGAGCAATAATTTCATCGAAGTTACGAAACGTCGTCGGTTCTCCATCCCCGGAAAACGCGATGTCGTTCAATCGCCGCAGATGATGCGGCGTGCAAGCAAACTGAGGCTGCCGAAACAGATCACCGGACGCCACAGACTGCAGCACTGAGGTGAGTTCGGCGAGCAGTTGATCGGTTTCGACAAACCGGGTTTCTGAGTTACTACGACGATCGACCTGGCAGTAGACACAGTCAAAATTGCAGACTTTGTCGGGGTTAAGATTAATACCGACAGACACTCCCTGACTACGACGGGAAACAACGGGGTATACGAACCTGTTGGTTTCGAACAGCCGACTGTGTTGTTGAAACAGCCGTGCTTCGGCAGATTCTGCTGATTGATCGGGCATCATTTGACTAGAAGGATCTAAGTCCTGTGCGGAAGGACAGGCAGGGACGGGTTCGTGTTTACGTTGCGGGGGGACGGTTGATATTTTGCGGCACTATTCGAATTTGACCAGCCAGAATCCAGATCTCGTTCGCACATTCCACGGATGGAACGGACTATGTTCAATTACCGACCGTCTTTCGTCATCAATTTCCTGATTTCCAGCGTTTTCTGTATGGGTTGCGGTCAGTCGCAGTCAGTGACCAGCAGTGAATCAGAGAACGAGGCCGGACTGGTTGACAGTCTTCTGGCTGATCTTGGCGGCGGCAAAACGGACGAACGGGCAACCCCCGCGAATCCCGTGTCGCCCGTTACCAAGACCGCCTCAGCGGAGCGTCTTGAGTTGCGGCTGCAGACTGGGGATCGTTTCCCACTGCTGAAGACAATCGAGCAGTCACTGGTTCAGAAGCCGGCACAGTTCTCCGCAACAGCTCAGACCCGACTCGACCTGCACATGGTCATTCATGTGGACGAGGTCAAAGAAGAGGCGATTCTGATGAATGTCCGCTACGTGCGCGTCGTGTACGAACACGACGTCAGCGGGCACCGCATAATGTTTGACTCAGATGCACATCAGGGTGCCGTTCCCGAGGCAGTCGTTCCGTATGCCGGCATGGTCAACAATGGATTTTCGTTCTGGCTGGGCCGTAATAACAGAATCCGCGCACTGGTCGGCTACGAGCAGTTTCTGGAACGCTGCGTTCAACAGATCCCCGTGGAACGCCGACAGTTGCTGCTGGGCGAAATCGCATCACGATTTGGTGATGATGGAGTTGCAAACTTTGTCGACGACGCGATCGGCCTGCTGCCCTATGACAATTCTGTCGATCCCGAATCTGCCACCCGTGTGGGGCCGGGCGATGTCTGGAGCAGGGAACGCCGCCTGATGCAGCCTGTGCCGGTTTACATGTCTTCCACTTATCGACTGGTCGCTCTGAATCAGCAGACTGCGGAAATCGATATCACGGGACGGATCGCCTCAGGGGAAACGTACACGGATTCACGGAACGGACAGACAGCAAAGGTCAAAATCAAGGGCGGCCAGAGTTTTGGTTCGTGTATCGTTGACCGCATCACCGGATTGCCACTGGAACTGCGGAGAACACGGTATCTGAATCTGGCCGTGCTCACCGACACCGGAAACACTGTGGAACAGGACAAACGCGTCATCACGACAATAAGAAGCTTCCCGAAAACTCCTGGCTCGGTTGTTCAGGCCTCTCCACAACACCAACGACGAATACCGGCGGCCCCGGTCACCCCAGCTCGCGAACTTCCGTCCGTTGCCATTCAGACCGTTTCCGGAACCAGTCAGGGACAGCCCGCTGCCGCAGCCATTCCTACCGTCCCGACAGATCCACCGCCGAGTTCCACGGCCAGGGCTGTGTATCCGGACTAATGATCGTCAGGATCGACGATAGACTCCGCTGTGATCGTTCGTAATGCGTGCTACACTTCCGGCCTGTCCGCAGCTTCACCTCGCCCGTGAAGGTGTTCGTTCTCGACCGGATTTGCCAGAAGGCAGGGTATGCAGAAGTTTGATCGTCGCGAGTTACTTGGCGGGACACTTGCAGGAGCGGTAGCGGCAGGCTTGCACACCGCTGTGACTGCGGAAAACGTTCCAGCGGCCGCACCCCGGATGCAACGAGCCGCCAATGAGCAGGTTAGACGAGTCATTGATACAAACGTCAGTCTGTTTCAATGGCCGTTTCGCCGTTTGCCGTTGAGCGAAACAGATGCCTTGACGGGCAAGCTTCGTTCCCGGGGAATTCATCAGGCATGGGCTGGCAGCTTCGAAGGCTTGCTGCATCGCGACATTGCGGGCGTCAACTCTCGACTGGCCGAAGAGTGTCGTCGACATGGGCGTGACGTACTTATCCCGTTCGGGACCGTCAATCCGACGCTCCCGGACTGGGAGGAAGATCTGCGACGGTGTGCTGAAGAACATCACATGCCCGGCATCCGTCTGCACCCGAATTATCACGGGTACACACTTGATATCCCCGAATTCGCAAGACTTCTGCGACTCGCATCGGAACGACATCTGGTCGTTCAACTGGTCGCGGCAATGGAAGATCAACGGACACAGTCCACGTTGCTGCACATTGCTGATGTTGACCTGACGCCGCTTGCCGAGATCGTCCGGCAGATACCGACCGTCAAACTGGTGATTCTGAACCACAAAGCCACCGGTACGACATTTACCTCTCTGGTGAAGACTCCCGGTATCTACTTCGACATTTCACGAGTTAACGCCACGGATGGCGTCGCTCGTGTGATGCGTACACTTCCGGCAGACCGAGTTGTCTTTGGGACGCATGCGCCGTTTCTGATTTACGAATCCGCGATGATCAAGGTGTACGAATCCGAACTCACAGAACCCGAAATGTCCGCCGTACTCTGTCAGAATGCAGAATTGCTTATTTCGCAGACGCAGGTTTGATTTCAGTTCAGCAGAACGGCTCACGAAACGATCGGCAGCAGCCCCTCGGAACCATGCTGAATCTGTCGAGTGACAATCGACCCGATCAGCGTTGTCCCTGTGCAGTCGCGGACTTCAACATGAGCAGTCGAACCGATCAGTCGTGGATTTCCGTCAAAGACAACGATACGGTCACATTCGGAACGTCCCATCAGCTGTGTTGCGAGCGGGTCGCCGGCCACAACCTCTTCGCCACGAGCCGTCTTCTTTGCTGCAGATTTGCTGGGGCCCTCAACAAGTACATTCACCTGACGCCCAATGAACTCTGCGTTGTCTTCTTCACTGACCTCATTCTGAACCGCCAGCATTTCGTTATTACGGCGCTTCTTCGTTTCTTCCGGGATATCGTCCGGCAGCAATGCGGCCGCCTTTGTGCCTTCGCGTTCGCTGTACTTAAAAATGAAGCTGTTCTTGAACCGATACTCCCGAATCGCCTCCATGCTGAGCTGATGAGCCTCTTCGCTCTCACCGCTGAAGCCGACAATGAAGTCGCTGGATACACTGCAGTTGGGAACGATCTCGTGAATGCGACGCATCATCTGCCGATAATCATCCACTGTGTAGCCGCGTTTCATCAGGCGCAGCTGTTCATCGCAGCCGTGCTGCAGCGGTACATGCAGATACTTGACAGCCTTCGACAAATCCCGCACTGCCTGCAGCAGGTCATCGGTCATGTCTTTGGGGTAGCTGGTAACAAAACGGAGGCGTTCAATGCCTGCGATCTCGTTGATACCGTACATCAGATCAGAAAGACGGTTCAGTCGTCCGTCTTCCGTGTGTTTATAGCTGTTTACGGTCTGCCCCAGCAGGCACACTTCCTTTACGCCCTGATCCGCAAGGACCCGCACTTCATTCAAAATCTGCGACGGAGGCCGGCTTTGTTCCGGCCCACGTGTTGTCGGAACAACACAGTAGGTGCAGAACTTGTCGCAACCAATCATGATGCGAACAAACGCCTGAAACGGCGTGGGGCGCATCTCCGGGTCACGCAGCGGATCGTAACTTTGAAAGCTGCTGGAAACGGCGGCCACTGATCCGTCGCGCCGACCAAGACTGACGGCCTTCTGCTGCCGGCGTTTGGCAGTGGAGCGTGTTTCCTGGATCAGCCGCGGAATTTCAGCCAGTTGCCCGGTGCCGACCACCAGATCCACATGAGGTGCTCGTTTAAAGATCAGATCCTGATCCTTCTGAGCCATGCAGCCCATCACACCGATGATCTTCTGCGGCTTCGTTCTCTTCGCATACTTCAAACGCCCCAGCGAACTATAGATCTTATGTTCGGCGTTTTCCCGAACGCTGCAAGTGTTGAACAGCAGTGTGTCAGCCGACTTGGGGTCGTCCGTCAGTTCGTAGCCATCCTTGCGCAGAGCAGCAACAACAAGCTCACTGTCCAGCATATTCATCTGACAGCCAACAGTTTCGATATACAGCTTGCCGTTGTGACCGGCTTCTGACGACGCGTGGTCCGACATTTCCACAATCAAATTCCACCCAACACGACTCATTGAACAAGAATGCCGGATTCCAGCGTTTTCTTTTCAATGATCATCAAAAAACCGGGCACGTGCCGCAGGCTCATATCAATGCGCCGCAGACCGACACCACGCAGTGAGCAACAACATGACCTGACGCCCCATCGGTCACCTACGAACTCTCGGTTACCATCGAACGCACAGACCAGACAGCAAACCCGGTTGCAAAGACGGACAACGCCACCTCAAGAACAGCCATCGCGATACTCCTTCAAAACGCCTGGCAAAAGCTCTGACTAAACATGCCGGTCCGCACGGATTCGGAAAACAGCCCCGTTTCAGGAGGTCACCCGTTCCAGGTACGTACCAGTTTCAACATCGATTTTGACCTTGTCACCCTGTTTGATAAATGCAGGTACCTGAACCTCAGCCCCACATTCCAGAGTGGCGCCTTTGGAAACATTTGTGGCCGTGTCGCCTTTGGCGGCCGGCTCGGTGTACGTCACTTCCATCGTCACTTGCTGAGGTGGCGTCATGCTGATTAACTGTCCGTTAAAGAACAGCAACTGCACTTCCGCCCCCTCCATCAGGAACGTCATCTGTTCTCCGACGATGGTTGCAGGAAGACCATATTGTTCGAACGTATCGTTGTCCAGAAAATAAAAGTTGTCACCGTCCCGATACGAGTATGCTCCGTCATTCCGGTGAACGTCTGCTTCATCAAGGCTTTCACCACTTCGATAAGTTCGATCGAGGATCCCTCCCTTCAGCAGATTACGAAGTTTCGACTTATACAGTGCCTGGCCTTTGCCTGGCTTCACAAAATTGATTTCAATGAACTCGTAAGGCTCGTTGTTGATCAGGATCTTGCTGCCCCTCTTCAACTTCTCAACCGGTGTACCCATTGGTGCGATTTTCTGGTTCTGATATTGTTGCTGTCCCTGATGACAACTGAATGTTCGTCAGGAGGTATCATGAAACGGGTTTGATGAGTATCCGGCTCGAAATCCTGTATTCGGACCTTATACACGAGCACCACAATAGCAAAATCGACCGTCAGAGTGAATCCTGATGTCTTCCAATGAGGGCGATCGAATGGATTCGACGAATGCGTCATAATTGACCTTCCAGGCAGATCTGACTGTTATGGCTCACCAGGACAGGTCGCCACCTGCCGGACAGCCAAAACCTCAGAAAACAACCACGATGGACGCCGCCGCACCAACACACAGTCATGCTTCATGGCAACGCCAGCTTGCTGAAGCAATTCGTGACTCTCGTGAATTACTGGCAGGACTGCAACTTCCGGAGGAACCGCTGCCCGCGGCTGAGGCAGCGGCCACGCAGGGATTCCCGACACTGGTACCTCATAGCTTCCTGGCGCGAATGGAACCGGGAAACAGGGACGACCCCTTGCTGCTCCAGGTTCTTCCGACCGGCCGGGAATCAGCACGTGCCGTCGGATTCACAACGGATCCGGTCGAAGACACCGCTGCTCGAGCAACCGCCGGCATGCTGCACAAGTATCACGGCCGCGCGCTTCTGATCACGACCGGCACGTGTGCGGTGCATTGTCGATACTGTTTTCGACGGGAATATCCGTATCAGGACGAACCCCGACGAATGTCCGACTGGGAGCCTGCCCTGCAGCGAATTCGTGAAGACAGTTCGATCACTGAAATCATTCTTAGTGGTGGAGACCCACTGATTCTAAGCGACGACCGGCTGCAAACGCTGTGTCATCGCCTTGACGAAATTGAACATGTGGAACGTCTGCGAATTCATACCAGGCTGCCCATCGTGCTGCCTGCGCGTGTGACCGACGAACTGCTGTTGCTGTTAAGCAACCTTCGCAGCCAGCCCGTTGTTGTGGTTCACGCCAACCATGGCCACGAAATCGCTGCCGACTGCGAAACCGCATTGCGAGTGATGGTCCGCGCAGGAATCCCGGTTTTGAACCAGGCGGTGCTGTTGAGAAAGATAAACGATTCTGCAGAGGCACTTGAATTGTTGTGCCGTCGCCTGATCAACGTCGGAGTAATACCGTACTACCTGCATCAACTCGATCGTGTTCAGGGAGCCGCGCATTTTGAAGTCAGCGACGCAGAAGCAGGCAAGTTGCTGACTGTAATCCGCAGCCGGTTGCCGGGCTACGCAGTGCCGCAACTGGTTCGAGAAATCCCTGGTGAATCAAACAAGACTCCGTTGCTGTGAACCGCCCCGGGCGACGCGTTTAATCCGATGCAATGATGCGCACGAATTCGTCCTTGACTCCATCCAGTGTCGGGACGCGAAACCGTGCAGACTCCACGTTCGCTGCCAGCTTCTTCTTAAAGACTTTGTGGCGACCCTTTTCCTGCCAGCCAAACTCAACGGCAATGCGTCCGGAACGCTCAACATCGTGAATGCCATAAAGTCTGGCATCAATCACTCCCGCCTGACGACCGGGCGCGTGCATATGGAAACGCACAAGAGCCCTGCGGCAACTCTCCTTGTCAACGTCGGCTTCCCCGTACAGCCAACCGCTGGAGAATTCGTTATCTGACGGAATATCGGCCGTGGCGAAGGTCTGCCACGTTGCTCCCGAATCTGTCGACAGCTGCAACTGAAAATCCAGACCGGATGGAGGTGGCACGGGTACGGAATAGCGGACTGCCGCTCGAATCTCCCTCAGACGCTGTGGCGCCGCCACTTTGAACACAACATGAGCCGGCTCCCTGTCTGTCGACTGATAAGCAAACCGAGACTTGACCGACCGAGGCTTGTAACGAACATTTGCCGAACGCAGTGCCGTTTCTTCAAACGCGTCCACCTTCGACTCGGGAAGACTGAAATTCGGCAGAACCGCAACGACTGCCCGCTGCGTGGAACGATATGTGACGTCGCAGCCATCTTCCGTGAGCCGCGGATACATCGCCTGACACACCTGCGTTGTGGTGACGAATCTGACAGAATCAAGACCCGACTTACCCGACCACATGAAACGCAACTGCCAGCCATAACGTCCCTTGACCGCCTCCGTTAAATCCCCCCGAAAGCCGCCGTCTGCTGCACCACGACCTGCCGTACTCAATTCCACAGAGCTCCACGTCTGCCCCTGGTCCGCGGAGACCTCACACGATACGACACCGACGACGCGGCCCTCGACAACGACCCCGTGCGTGGCCACACCTGACATAGGATTGGCGTCATCCGAGGGATCACCGCAAATGACATATGGAGAAAAATGCCGAAACGTGACGGACGCGAGACGACCGTCACTGCTGTAGAGCTTCGGCGAAGCAGCACGCTGAGCAGCGTTTGCCGACATCGCGGACATTCCGTCCTGACATCCTCGGTCTGAAAGGTTCGGTTCGTAAACGAATTCGCCGTTACAATACGCAGCCTCACTGCGTGCATTAGCCTGCTCCCTGTCATGAAAGGGAGTTCCGTTGTCGAAGAATGTCCATCGCCGAAACGGCCCTCCCTTTTGATGATGCCAGAACCTTCGCTTACTGAAACCACCGAAGTGATCGCGGTCATACCACCGCGTAAATGACTCACCGCTGCGCAGCTGCACAATGCCGGGGTGAGCGGCAAAGCCGCCGTTGTACAGCGCATACCAGGCCTTTCTTTTTGCGACCTGCTGCCAGCCGCGTTTCATCGTGTTGAAGTCGTTCGGCCAGTCAAACGGGTAGTGAGGAACCGGGGACCGGACAGATTCCGCCAGCGTGGGATCTTCCTGGACGTCTTCGTACCCCGCAACGACCCCATCGCGACGAAACAACAGACCGGCCATGTCCGTGTCGAAGGCGTGCCAGTGTTCGTCGTAAAACACCTCGCTGTTCACGTGTCCGACGAACTCTCGCCGTCGCACGCCCATCCCGAGAGCCTTCCAGTATGCCTCGTTCCACGCGTGCACGGTGCCGCAGAGCCCATAGCCATACGAGAACCGCGCTCGATTCGCATCAAACACGACAGTTTCATAGTTTCCCGGATCCGCAGAATCGGGAGTTCGCCCCGGCACGCACCATTCCATGGGCGACATCAGATGCCACTGATGACTCAGCAGCCACAGATACATAGCAATGGCCTTATCCTGAGCGGTCGTCTGCCCCGACGTTGCAAAATCGGCACATTTATCAACGGTTTGAAATGCCCCCTCTCCTGCATACTGCGGATGATCTGTCTGCACCGTCACGTCGCCGGATCCGGCCAGCATGGTCGGCGACAACAGCAGTAAACATGCGACGACCGGAAAGAATGACAGTTGTCGGCCAGAGACTCCACATGTCCGAACAGACGCCAGATGCTGCCTGTCCCTGAATCGACTTATTGTCATCGGAATCGCTCCCTGTCTCCTACAGCACGCGTCGGCAGCGCGCAATAACGAACATCAGGCAAGTTCTATCGAACCGCGCGGCGATGTTTTGCCAGCCAGTCACAGGCTGGTACCGTGAGACTTTCATGGCCGCCGTCAAAAATGGTCACGCGCGACTGCCTGGACGTGCGTCGCAGGAAAATCTTCCGACCGTACGAAGAATCTTCCGCCGTGTCGGATGGCCCAGGATTCGTCAGCTGACGATCCATCCAGAGCATTTCCATTTCGGCGGCTGTCACAAGCCCCGACCCGTGAGCCCTGGCAATTTCATTAAACGCCTGCAACGAATGTCGCACCGGTACGGAACCGGTATGCCCATCGTTCACGCCGGCATGAATATCCACTGGCAGGTCCCCCACCTGATGCATGTGAAACAGGGGAGAACGGTCTCGATACTCAGCATCCGTCGCAGCGTCAGTGCCTGGCGGCTGGCCAAACGACTTCAGAATCATCTGAGCATACCTCTGAGGAACACCGTCCTTCACATGAAACCGATACCACGCAGACAGGTCACTGATCCCGACCCATGCCGACACCGCAGAAAATCGATCGGGGTGATGCCCGGCCATCAACATCGACATATGGCCTCCACCGGAAACGCCGGCAAGGTAGACGCGCGACTGGTCCACGTTGAAAGTCCTGCCCGCAAAGTCCATGGCGTCAAGAATATCCTGACGAGCATACCGTGAACCGCAGGCCTTGGGAGATCGATTGGCCCCACGAAAATTAGCGTGCAGATAGATCCAGCCTCTCTTCACGGCTTCCCGCTGCCACTTGCTGTTGTCCTGCTTGTAGTCACTGCTCCACGAATGCAGAAACACGAACAGCACGGTCGGCTGCTGGGTGGCAGAATCGGGAGCCCAGTACAACACAGGCTGCGACTCACCATCCAGCGTGCTGAAAATGTTCACCTCAGTCAACGACGGAAGTTGAGCAATGGCCGTGCACGGGATGGTCAGGAGGACTGCCGTAAGACAGAGAAGCCGTGTCCACATCATGCGTCGATTTCCGGAACGATGTAAGGTGCGCGATACTCACGTTTCAGGAATGCATTGGCTGCGTCCGCATTGTCATCCACGAAGACCTCCTTCTGGTCATCCACCGTCAGCATGGGACTGAGCCTGATATCATCGCTTTCCAGTGCGACGCCATGAGCCGCAAGATGCTGTTCCATTTCCGCAACGATTTTCTCCCAGATACCCCCGTCTCCGGAAACCTGTGCCGCATCGTGCTTCGAAAACGGCTTGCCGGTGCGGAACGCAATATTAGCAAGATTGCACCATCCGGTGGAAAGATGCCCCATTTCCACGTCTGTATTCAGACTCGTATGGTTTCGACTTCGGACAGCGTCAATGAAGTTCTGATGGTGCACTCTGTTGCCACCAATCCCTTTAAACTCGCGTAGCTTTTTGCCGTCATTGTCATAGGCCGCACCTCTGCCCCGCTGACCTTCAAAACGACCTCCTTCACAGTAGGCGATGTAGCCACTGCCGGGGCCTGGATGCGGCGGAGACTTCCGCGCCTGCGGACCGGCCGTCATGTTTGTCAGACCAATAACCACCGGAATCGTGCCGGTATCGAAGTAGACGAAGTGCACGTTCGGTGTGTCACCGGCATCGTCCCACGCCACTCGACCTCCGGCACCGAAAATGCGTTTGGGCAACCGGACGGAATCCTGAAACACGTTGTTGCGCAGATCGTCCAGCACGTGCACACCCCAGTTTCCCATTTCACCAGATCCGGTGTTGAAGTCCCAGTGCCAGTCGTACTGCAGCTTGTTGCGGAAGATCGGCTGATCCTGCGCCGGCCCCAGCCACAGGTCGTAATCCACGTCACTGCCGATTACCAGAGGTGTGTCTCGCTTACCAATGGGACCTCGTACCCCGTACCGGTTGACTCGAGCAGAGACAATCTCTCCCAGCGCCTTTTCCTCGTGCAGAAATTTCTTAATCTCTGCCTGCATCGGATCAGACCGCTGCTGAGTACCGACCTGGCAGATACGATTGTACTTACGGGCTGCGGCGACAGTCTGACGCCCTTCCCACTGGCTGTGCGACAGCGGCTTTTCGACGTATACATCTTTCCCCGCCTCCATCGCCCAGATGGAAGCCAGGCAGTGCCAGTGGTTGCACGTCGCCACAACCACCGCATCGATGCTGTCATCGTCAATCAGTCGTCTCAGGTCGGCGTACCCGTTGGCTGCAGGGTACCGGGTCTGAGCCTTCCCCAGATTGTTCTCATCCGGGTCGCACAGCCCCGCGACGTTAACGCCGTCCAGACCATTGAAAATCGGCATATGCTGCCCGGCACGACCGCCACAGGCAATGAATCCCATGTTCACATCGTCGGCCGCCATGCGGGATCGGGCGACGGAAGGAAAAGTGACCGCAACACTCGCCGCAGCCGCAGATGCCATGAATTGACGACGGGACACATTCGACATAAATATTCTCAGTCAGAAGGGAAGATAACAGTGTGCCGCTGGTGATCGACACCCGATCGTCAGTATCCTTTGCGACGTGAGGAACTTCAAGCACGCAACCGTAATCGACAGTTGCGTGCTGTGCGATTCCGTCCTTGTCAGGCGACTACGAATGACTTCGGTGTTTGCCGTGACGCGTACGCGGCGGTCACTGGGAATTCCCAGTGGACCTGCTAACTTGAGTATCCACGGGCGCCGCAATTTCGTACCGGTCACTGACTCGTCAGTTCACATATTTAAATCGGAGATCAACATGCCTCAAACAACTCGTCGCGGATTTCTGCAGGATACAGGAGTCAAGGGAGCCTCTCTGTTGTTGCTGGGAACTCGCGCGTCCGGCAACATCATTGGCGCAAACGATCGAGTGCGGGTCGGAGTCGCAGGACTGAACGGCCGAGGCCAAAGTCATATTGGCGGCTGGCTTGGTGCCGACAACGTCGAAATTGCCTACGTGGCCGACCCGGACAAAAAAGTTCTTGATCGCGCCGTTTCTGTCGTATCCAAGAAAAGTGAAGGCAAGTCCACTCCGAAGGGCGTGCCCGATATTCGCGCAGCACTGGATGATGGCACAGTGGATGCGATATCCATTGCCACGCCGAACCACTGGCATTCCCTGCTCACCATCTGGGGTGCTCAGGCGGGTAAACACGTCTACGTCGAAAAACCAATGAGCCACGATGTCGGTGAAGGCCGCGTAGCAGTGGAAGCTCAGAAGAAGTACGGTGTCGTCATTCAGCATGGAACTCAACGCCGCAGTGATGCGAAAATTGCCGGGCTGCATGAAGCCATTCAGGCCGGCAAGTTCGGGAAGCTGAAGATATCGTATGGCTATTGCTGCAAACCACGGGGCTCAATCGGACACAAGCCGCTTACAACGCCTCCGGAAAACCTGGACTGGAATACATGGCGTGGTCCGGCCATGATCGATGAGTTCCACGCCAATTATGTTCACTACAACTGGCACTGGTTCTGGAAAAGCGGTAACGGCGATCTGAACAACCAGGGAACTCACCAGCTGGATGTGGCTCGCTGGGCCGTCGATACCGATCAAACGCATCCCGTGCGAGCGATGGCCATCGGTGGACGCTTTCAGTGGAACGACCAGGGCGAGACTCCGAACACGATGTTCGGAATTGCCGAATACCCAAATGGCCAGCAGGTGTTCTTCAATGTTCGTAACGTCAACTATGACAAGTACGAACGTCAGGTGGAGAACGAATACTACTTTGAGGACGGTGGTAAAATCGTCCGCGGCAAGTACTACGCAAAGGGCAGCGACAAGGGCGAAACCGTCAACGTGCCTGATGGTAAGGTGACGCCCGGTGGCAACTGGGGCGCCTTCATTGCCGCCTGCCGAGCCAACGACCCCACGATGGCCAACGGTAATGTGTACGACGCACACTACGGCTGCGTGCTGGGACACCTTATGAATAATTCGTACCGGCTGGGAACGAAAGTTCCGTTTAATGCTCGAGCCGGAAAGTTCGAAGACAACGAGGATGCATCTGAACATTTCCTGAAACTGCATGACACCATGAGCAATGGCGTCGGCCTGCCTGAGAACGGCAACGAATACGTGGTCGGCCCGTGGCTGACCTTTGACCCGGCAACGGAACTGCACATCGGAGACTATGCGAGTGAGGCCAACGTGCTGCTGAAGGACGAGAACCGCAAAGAATTTCAGGTTCCGTCAGCAGCGAACGTTTAGAGCAAAAAACGCCAGGTGCCGCAGACCAAAAGAGTGCGGCCCCAAACTTACCGTGTGGGGCCGTGCGTGCTCAATGTTTTGCATCGAACCAGCCGTTCGTGCATCAGCCGTCGAAGGCCGTGTTCACGACTACTCAGCGTCAGCTGTGGCGGCAACCTTGTCAGCTTTGCGCTGCAGGGCTTCTGCTTCTCGGTCTTCGATGCCTTTGACTGCAATAATCCGACGTTTCAGTGCTCGCGTATCAGCGTCCAGATGGCGCCACTTGACGTTGCGACGCCACTCTTTGGCTTCGACCTTGTCGTTCGTCAGTACCTGCTCCCAATCAGCCTGCTGTTTTTCGGCAAGTTTAAGTTGTCGTTCAATTCGTTCGCGGTCCATGTCTGACGGCCAGCCTGAGTAGAATGTGATTGGACAATGCGGGGTAAATCGCCCCAGTCAGTCAAAATTGAAGCCGGGCATTGTTGCAACAGGGGCGGTATTCTTCAACGTGAAATACAATGAAACGCTCACAGACCACGATTTCGCAGTGTTTTCGCGGGTCCCTGGCCAAATACGAGACGTGAAGTCGACATCTTCCACAAAAAATCCAATGAATGCAGATCACCAGGCACTCTTTGCTGCCTACATTCAGCCATTCGCGGAATATCCAGTATTGCAGCAGCGAGTCCTTTCTGTGCTGCTGGCACTTCCGTCCGAAGTGCAACAGGACTTCCTTCAGGACCCTCGTTTTGGCGTGGCAATCGACAACTATGAACCGGGCAAAGGCTGGTCCCTGTGGATGCCGACACCTGGCCTTGATGGCAACAGTACTCGCTGCGTTGTTCTCCGTCCGAAGCTGAACACCGCCTCTGAGCCGTTTGCGAACTACATAATCGCCCACGAATTCGCGCATGCCTACCTGCGCAATGGGGGATGGGGACAGATCACGGACGTTGAAGAAGCCGCCGATGCTTTGGCCGCCTCGTGGGGCTTTGTTCGCCCGGAACACACAGGCTGGTAATCCCGGCGGCAGCGAACCGTGCCCTGCGGCCACGGGCGGCTCCGTGCGGAGTTTCCACGCCCCGCGAGTGTCGGACAGCGCACAAAAAAAAGGCCGCCGATCACATGGACCGGCGGCCTTCAGACCATTCTCATGGAACAATCGTTGTTTAGAACGTCAGGATCATGTCGATCGCGAACATTCCCTGGCTGTAGCCGGTAACACTTTCCGGTGCCGTGTCATATCGCCATTCCGGACGAATGATCACATTGGCATGCGGCTTGATGTTGGCTCCCAGCGTCAGAGCGTAGTAAGAATCCGCATCGGCCGTTGGGTTCAGGGGCACTGCAGAACCCATGTTGAAGCCGCCATTCGACTTCCACCATTCGAAGCGGGCACCCAGTCCCAGGCAGTCGTTGACTGAGTACAGCAGGTACTGATTAATACCGACATCTGCTCGCTGAGTACCGCCACCAACCGGGTTGAACGACACCAGGTCACTCTGAATTACGTAGTTCAGATTATCTGTCAGAGACACATCCAGCACGTTGCTGTGTGAGTACCCATCTCCGTTCACTCCCATATCGCCAGCCGTCAGGATATAGGTGTAAGTGGCGTTTTCACCGACAGGTACGCTGAATCCACCAAGAAAGTTACTTCCCCCGCCAAACTGGTCGAAGCCGGTATCCCAGCCCAGAGTCCAGCCAGCGTAGATCGTGGCGTCGTCACCAGCCGCGTAAGTTGCCAGCACACCAGTGTGCGTGAACGCTTCGCTGTTGAACATGGTCATGGCGTGGCTGTAGAAGAAGTTATCGGGAGCGGTAACCACTTCATATCCCAGCAGCGTGTAAAAGTGACCAGCCTTGACGGACCAGTCGCCCTTGGCAATTTCTGCATACAACTGAGGCATTGCCCAGCCGTATCCGCCGCCTGTGTCCCAGCCGTTGCCGAAGTCCCAGCGACCGGCGTTGTTACCGAAAGCCTGCGTATCGCCGGCGTCGATTCCGTACATCATGTCCGCACGGAAACCCCAGTCCATACCGCAGCTGCCATCGGCTACCTTCTCAGCGTACAGCCATGCCTGATTCGTGTTGAATCTGTTAGGCTGATTATTAAACATGCCGGTGCTGGCACTGCTGTAGCCCTGCTGCCACCAACCACCGAAATCAATACCATCATCGCACTGGTCGATCTTCCACGCATCGCCGAGACAGCATTTGCTGCCGCAGCCTTCGCCACACCCGTCGTTGCAGCATCCCACGTCGTTGCAGCACTCAGACGTGGTGCAGTTGCAAAATTGCGAGGTGAAACTGGAACCGGAATTACCGAAAACGTAATCGCAGTCCGTAACGTTGTACACCATACCTTGTCGTTGCTGACCATAGCCGTCTGCAGCGGATACTGCGTTCAGACCAACGACAGACAGAATCGCCATACTGGCAATTGTCAAACACGGTTTCCTGGTCATTGGGGCTCTCCTTATCACTTCCGTTGTTGTGTTCGATTCCTTTGCCCCGAACCGCTCCTTGAGTTCGGGTGGAGTTGCGACTCATGCCTCTTCTCGCCTGCATGAGCCGTTCAACAGCTGAGGCGGATCTGATCGGGACCTCACCGCAGTGCTTCTTCATTTTCGGCGAGAGCAACCTTCCGTCTTGACGATCGCCCAGGCCGCCGGTGGTATCGTAAACCGCAGTAATACCGTAACGACCGTTGTACCCGAGAATGACCACATTTCTATTTCGACCGGTCGTACACCCCTTACAACCGGACATAGCGCGGGCCACCTGGCAGTCCAGGAGCCGCACCCTGCCTGTCTGACTCCCATCATTTTTTCTGTGTTTTCGCTGTCGATACAACACGCACTGGGGCCCTGGCACAATCCAGGTCACCCCGGGTGAGGTTGCGATGCTGAAAATGACAGACGCGGCCGGAAGGGACGGACGATCGGCGCATGTGTGTCCGTCACAGACAACCTCAAACGCTTATCCTCGCCTGGCGGCGGCCCGGACGGTTGTATCGACGCAGAAATCCGTAGCCCCACCAGCGCCAGAAGTTCTGTGGCGTTGTGCTGCTCCAGCACGTGCTGCAGACGTGTCTTGCAAAAGTAGTCGCACGTTGTCTTTAACACGACCACGTCCCGGTCGGACTCTTCCAGAGTTGGCAGAATCTCGCAGCCGGGGCTGTTCTGCGCAAAAAGATCGTCCTCCGGCGCCAAGGTTGAATAAAGATTACGGTGCCGTTGGCTGGGCCTAATGCCCGCGTCACCGAGTCAATGCCACGCACCATACCATCGACATCAACCGGCGACGTTTCGCCCTCAAGCATTTCCACCTGCATAGCAATGACAAGCATCGCCATTTAGTTTATTGGGGCCTCGCGGTTGACAGAAAACGGCACAACAACCACCCCAGACAAACCCTGAAGGCAGTTCCCGCCCTTTCCGGCACCATATCGGGAAACCCGAAGCGTGAGCGAGGGACTGCGAATAAGCCACTCCAGAGACATCCCTCGCCGACGCGTCACGTTACCACCGGTTTTTAAACAGCTTGTACGCAACTTGTCGGGAACAGCCAGTCTGGTTCCAACGCGGACGATACGTCATCGGCCAGACACGTCAGTCTCGGATACAACAGGCCGCAGGCGAATGTTACGATACTTCACAGCCGTGTGATCGCCCTGCAGAAAGATCGGCCCGGGACGTGAATCGTTGGCCTGAATGCCACCTCCTGTACAACCATCCAGCAGCTGGTTGTCGATGACTGTCTGTCCATTCAATACAGCCGTAATGTGTCGATCGACCAATGTCAGGACATAGGTATTCCACTCCCCACCGGCGTTGGCGACGTTCTTTGACGGCTTAATCCTGCCGAAGATAGCTCCAGGACCATGAATTCCCTGCATCCGGCTGTCACGGTCCACAACCTGAGCCTCATACATGCCTCGCAGGTAGATGCCACTGTTACCATTCACGGGCACGTTATATTCGAGCGTCAGTTCGAAATCAGTGAACAACTTTTCGGTGATAAGGTTCCCATAGTCGCCGTACGCCCCGAAATCCTGTTTGGGCGTTGCATTGACAAGAACGCCGTTCTGGACGCTCCAGCCGTTCTTCTTCATTGGATTCGACAGCCTCCAGCCTGACAGATCTTTGCCGTTAAGCAGGGACACAGAATCGCCAAAGACCACCTTACTTATGTCCCGTTGCTTGGGTGGCGGTGGAATCGGCTGGCCAATCAACAGAAGCTGTTCCGGGCGGGCATCTTCGTCGTTCGCCGTAACCTGCTCGAACGTGAGCCGCAGTGCACCGTCGTGCAGCACAGCACGAAAGGGCCCCACAACGTTCTTAACGACGGACTCTCCAGATGGCCTCCAGGAAACCTTTCGTTCGAACGTTAGTACGCCATTATCGGCTCGCAGTGAATTTACAGGTCTTGCACTACCGACGCTCCACAGCAGCGATCCCGTCAGCTGTGAATCCGATTCGACCAGCTTCAGCCAGGCCGGGTTGCCGTCCGGCAGAACAAAGGCCCATGCCCCCTGAAACTCTGACCACGGCTGTTCAGCCGCACGGCATGTGGTAACACATAATGGCAGTATCAACGCAACCAATCGAAATAGATAAACGGTGCTCATGATATGTGGTCTTTCACAACAGCAGTTCCGGGAGTTCCGCGGAACGACTGCCGGGCATCGGCGGGTTATCCAGCGAACGGAACGTGAATACGGCAGAGTACTTTGTCTGATCAGAATAGTTGCGAGTCGCAGAATGGAAACAGCGAGCGTGAAAGAAGACGACGTCGCCCGCGTTCAGCTCAGCCGTCGTGGCAGTCTCCAGCAGCGTCTGATTCTGTGAGACATCGTCACGAAAAAAACGCCGGGCATCCAGCTGTCCGGCATCCAGCTCCCATTTGTGGCTCCCCGGCAGCAGCCGCAAACAGCCGTTCGCTTCCGTTTCACTGCCAAGTGCGATCCAGACGTTGATAAGCTCGGAC
>Ga0315316_10000764_pt1 | contig 21694 bp, 16 predicted proteins | sample M160m3416metaG_FD_203702 | JGI IMG/M metagenome (GOLD analysis project Ga0315316, IMG submission 203702) | Ammonia-oxidizing marine archaeal communities from Monterey Bay, California, United States - M1 60m 3416 | ecosystem: Environmental > Aquatic > Marine > Intertidal zone | place: USA... | reverse complement strand
AGGCAGCCCCCCGCGTCGCGATCGAGCGCGGCGTAGAGGCGCATGGCCTCCTTCTCGGCGCCAAAGCTTTCGAAATACATGCGATGGCGCAAGATCTCGTGGATGGGGAGGTCGTGGGGGCAATCGTCGAGGCATAGATCGCAGTGGGGGCGGCAGTCGACCTCGGCCGTCTTCTCCTGATATCGCTCGAGGACCGCGACGTCCTTTGCGCGAAGCGAGCTGCCCGAGGCGTAGAGAAACTCGTCGAGTTGGCCCGTCTGCCAGAGGGAGATCACCAGACAGGAGACGCTGGGATTCGAGAGCACCCATTTGAACGACGCCTGAGTGAAGGAGTCGCGCTCGTCGGGGCTCCAGTCGAGGAAATGATGTCGGGCGCCGCGTAGGGTCTTCATGGCGACGATGCCGATGTCGCGGGCGGCGGCGCGATCGAGGATTCCAGCGAGTTTCGGCCAGGCGCCGAAGTGATAGGCCAGCATCATGACATCGAAGCGGTCGCTCTCGATCGCGGCGTTCGCGACGGGCTCGAGATTCGGTGTGTGGCTCGAGACGCCGAGGAAGCGGACCTTGCCCTGCTCTTTGAGGCGATCGAAGGCCTCGTGCACGTTGGGGTCCATCAGCCGCTCGACGGAATCGCAGGAGTGGATGTGAACCAGGTCGACCCAATCCGTCCGAAGGCGCTCGAGGCTGCCCTCGACGGCGCGCATATAGGACTCGACGGTCGTGCCCGGGCCGAGGTGTCCCTCGGGTAGACAGAATTTGGTGGCGACGAACATCTTGTCGCGCTGGCCCTGCATCGCCTCGCCGAAGCGCCTTTCGCTGCCGGTCTCGCTGTAGTCGGGCGCGGTATCGAAATAGTTGATCCCGCGCTCGATCGCCTCGCGGGTCACTTCGACGGTCTGGCGCCCCCCGGTGCTCGAGCCGGAGCCGAGCGAGATGTCGGAGACGAGGGCGTCGGTCCGACCGAGTCGCCGGTAGGCCTGGACCTGTGATCCGCCCCACTCGTCGCGGGCGAGGTCGGCCTGATAGGGGGGGCGCGAGAGGAAGATGTGGCGTCCGGTGACGCTGCCCCAGCGCCGGTTCGGCAGGATCGCGGCGGCGGCGCTCGCGGCGACGCCGCCCCCGGCCCCGAGCGCCGCGAGTAGGAAGCGCCGACGCGGGGACCCGCCCGGCTGGGGAGCGTCTGCGTGCGGGCGGCCCCCCGCCCAACGCACGGTGAGGACGACGCTGATCCCGATCGAGAGGAGGACGAGGGCTGCGACGGCGAGCTCTCCTCCCGTCGCGATCCGTCCCTCGATCCGGCGCCCGAGGAAGCCGCTCAGGTAGGCGTAGGAGAAGAGGATCGAGAGGAGCCAGGAAAAGAGTGCGTTCCGTCCGGGGTTCACGCGGAGCCTCCTGTCTTCCGTGGGCTTCCCAGATTAGGGCGGGGCGGCCGCGCTCGCATCGCATCCGTCAGGGTGGCCCCTGGCGCCCGTTCTCCCCGGGCAGGGTGTTCAGTCGGGCGTGCTCTGTTCCGCGAAGCGCTCTTCCGGGGAGCGGACCATGCGGTGGCGTGCGTAGAGGCCAAAATAGAGGAGCGAAAAGAGCATCCACACGGCCACGCCGTAGATGCCGGGGCGATACTCCGGATTCACGAAGAGGAAGACGAGCGTCGTCGCTGCGATCACGCCCGCGACGACCGCGCCGGCCCGGCCCAGTGGGCTCACGTAGGGACGCTCGAGCCCCTTGATCTGCTTGATCTTCAGGTAGGCGGCCATCTGGAGCAGGTAGGCGATGACGGCCCCGAAGACCGCCATATTGAGCAGGACTCCGCCAACGGGCACGTCGCCGAAGAAGGCCCCGCCGTACTCGATCGCCAGGGCGACGGCGTAGCCCGCCACGCCGCCCACGACGAGCGCGACGTGGGGTGTCTTGCGAGTGGGGTGAGTGCGGGACATCCAGGTCGGGAAATAGCCCGCTCGTGAGAGCGAGTAGATGTTCCGCCCGTAGGCGTAGATGATGGCGTGGAAGCTCGCGACGAGCCCTGCCACCGCAGCGAGCGAGAGTGCCGTCGCGCTGGCCCCGGGCCCGAAGATCGTCCGGAAGCCCAGGAAGAGGGGTTCCTCCGAGGCCCCGACGACGGCGGCGCCGGGCGCGATGCCCGCGTTCAGGAAGAGCGTGAGAAACGAGGCCACGATCAGGGTCGCGAGACCCCAGAGCAGTCCTCGTGGCATGTCGCGCTTTGGGTCGTGGCTCTCCTCGGCGGCGAGCGGGAGCTGCTCGATGGCGAGATAGAACCAGACCGCGAAGGGCAAGCAGGACGCGATCCCCGCGTACCCGTGCGGGAGCCAGCGTGTGCCGCCCGGCCCGGGCTCCACCGCCAGCGCGTATTCCCAGCGAAAATGGGGCAGGGCGCCCACCCAGAAGACGACGAGCACGAGCAGCGCGATCGCGGTCACGGCCATCGTCACGCGGAAGCTCAGTTCGACCCCCGCAATGTTCACGCCGACGAAGAAAACGTAGAAGAAGGCCCAGAGCAGCGGCGCGGGGAGGTCGAGGTCGAAATTCGAACGCAGCAGCGTGCCTACGTACCCCCCGATGCCGACGACGATCACGGCGGGCGTCAGGACATACTCGATGCTCTCGGCGAGCCCCGTTACGAACCCGCCCCAGGGTCCGAAGGCCGTACGGCCGAAAGAGTAGGCGCCGCCGGTATGGGGCAGGGCGGGAGAGAGCTCTGCGATCGAGAAGCAGAGCCCGACGTACATCACGGCCACGATCGCCGTCGCGATGAGCAGTCCGCCGAAGCCGCCCGAGAGGAGGCCGAAATTCCAGCCGAAGAAATCGCCCGAGATGACCGCGCCGACCCCGAGCGCCCAGAGTGAGCCGACCCCTGCGAAGCGGCGGAGGCCGCGCTCGGCGAAGTAGCTTTCGCTCGTGGCGCGATAGGTGACGGCGCCGGTGGGCCGGTCTCGCATGGACGAGTTGTAGCTCATTTTCGAACGCGCCCTAGACCGCGAGTCCCCGCGGCCGACGGTGGGGGAGGCACGGCCTCGAGCGCGGGGGCAGGGCAGGGCTCAGGGCTGAACGATCGTGCGGACGGTCTCTCCCGTGCGGAGCGCGTCGAAGGCCTCGTTGACCCGCTCGAGGGGAATTCGTGTCTCGACGAGCTTGTCGAGGTTCAGCGTGCCTTGCTGGTAGTGGCGCATGATGCGGGGGATGTCGCGGGCGGGGATATTGCCGCCCCCCATGCAGCCGAGCAGCCGGCGATCCGAGAAGAGGACGCGGCTGTCGATCGTGACCTGCGTCCCCGGCGGTGGCGCGCCGACCATCACCGTGGTCCCGCCCGTACGGGTGGATTCGAAGGCCTCGGTGACGAGCGGAGTATGGCCTACGACTTCGAAGGCGTAGTCGACGCCGGCCGGGACCAGCGCTTTGACGCGCTCGTGGATCGTCTCGCCGGGTTCGACGAGGAGGCAGTCGGTCGCCCCGAGGTCCGCGGCGAGGTCGAGCTTGCTCTGCTGAGTGTCGCAGGCCAGGATTCGCGCGGCGCCGGCGATCGCCGCGCCCTGGATCACGTTCAACCCGACGCCGCCGCAGCCGATCACCGCCGCGCTGCTGCCGGGCCGCACCTCGGCGATGTTCAGCGCGGCGCCGATGCCCGTGGTCACGCCGCAACCGGCGAGACAGGCGAGATCGAGGGGGATGTCGCGGTCGACCTTCACGAGCTGTGCCTCACGTACGACCGAGTATTCGGCCAGGGAGCCCGAACCACACATCGGCGCGACGGGCTCGCCCCGGAGGCGCAGACGGGTGCTGCCGTCGGGCATCCTCCCGTACATGTTGTGGGTACGCGTCTCACTCCAGCAATTCGTGATGTCTCCGGCCCGGCATTCGCCGCAGGACCCACAGGGCCCGTAGAGGGCGATCACGACCGGGTCACCCGGGGCGAGGCCCGTCACCTCGGGACCGACCGCCTCGACCACACCGGCGCCTTCGTGGCCCAGCACCATCGGCGGCTGCGAAACCGGGCTCGCCCCCTCGAGGGCGTGGAGATCGGACCGGCATACGCCCGAGGCTGCGATGCGGACCAGGACCTCTCCGGCGCGCGGTTCCTCGACGTCGAGCTCCTCCACGATGAGAGGTTGATGAAGTTCGTGCATGACGGCTGCGCGCATGGGATCCCTCCTGGGTCCGCGATTCTAGGCGGGAGCTTCCGCGGCCGGCAAGCGCGTTCGCCGGCGAAGACTAGAAAGCCCCTGATCTGCGGATTAGAGTCTCGTCGAGCCCACGGGAGCCCCCTTCATGACCGAACTCGTCATCTCCGCAGACAACCACGTCAACGAACCGCCCCATGTCTTCGACCGCGTGCCAGCCGCGATGCGCGATCGTGCCCCGAAGATGCGTAAGGGCGCCGACGGTGGAGACGGTTGGAGCTTCGATGGCGGGCCGCCCAAGCGGACCTTCGGCATCGAGGCGATGGCCGGGCGGGCCAAGGATGACTACAAGCTGGAAGGTCTCAAGTGGGAAGAGATCATGAAGGGCAACTACGACGGGACGGCCCACCTCGCCGACATGGAGTTCGACGGGGTTCACGGGGGCGTCGTCGTGTACCCGAACCAGGCGATCTTCACCTACATGACCGAGGATCGGGATCTCGGCGTCGCGTGTATGCGCTCCTACAACGACTGGATGTACGAGGAGTTCGTCGCGGCCGACCCGAAGCGGATCGTGGGACTCTGCCTCTTGCCCACGGACGACGGAATGGACGTGACGCTGAAAGAGCTCGAGCGATGCATCGCCAAGGGCGCGCGTGGCGCGTTCATCCCCGGCATGCCGTCGCGGCCTTATAACGACCCCTACTACGAGCCGCTCTGGCAGGCCGCGAGCGAAGCGGGGATTCCACTGAGTTTCCATCGTACCTTCGGCGGTAAGCCGCCGGATCAGGACTGGGACGAGTTGGTCGAGCAGAACGTCAGCGTGCCCGGGATCGCGGCGCGCTTCTTTTGCGCGGTGCGCCCCCTCACGTACATGATTTTTTCTGGAATCTTCCAACGACATCCGGGTCTGAAGATGGTCGCCGCCGAGGTCAACTTCGGTTGGATCCCCTTTTGGCTGCAGACGATGGACCAGGAATGGGAGACCCAGAAAGCCTGGGCACCGACGACGATCGACAGTCCGCCCTCGAGCTTCGTCGGGGAGAACGTTTTCACGACGAGCCTCGACGATCACGTGGGCTACGACCTGATTCGGGGGGGCTCGCCGCGACTGGCGCAGTCGACGATGTATTCCTCGGATTACCCCCATAGCGTCACGCTCTGGCCGGACTCGAAAGAGCACATTGCGAAGCTCACGAAGGGTCTGACGGACGAAGACAAGCACGCGGTGCTCGCCGGCAACGCGGCGCGGGTCTACGGCTTCGAAGTCTGAACGGAGAACGCACATGGCGCCCCTGCTGAACGGCAACCGAATCGAGAACTGGATCGGAGGGGCGAGACGGGCGCCCGAGAACGGGGAGTACCTGGAGAGCGTCGACCCTTCTCTGGGGAAGCCCTGGCTCGAGATCCCCAACGGGGATGCCCGGGACGTCGACGCCGCCGTGGCCGCCGCCAAGGAGGCCTTCGAAGGTCCCTGGCGGGAGATGGCTGCGATGCAGCGGTCGGCGCTCTTGCGCGCCGTGGCCGTCGAGATCGCGAAGCACGCCGAAGAGCTCGCGACGATCGAATGCCGTGACAACGGCAAGCCGATCCGCGAGGCGATCCCGGGCGACCTGCCCTCGGTCTCGGAGATGATGAATTATTGGGGCGGCCAGGCGGACAAGATCCACGGCCAGACCGTCGAGATCAGTCCACTCTCCCATAATTTCGTGCGCCATGAGCCGCTGGGCGTGGTCGGGATCATCGTGCCCTGGAACTCGCCGCTGGCGATCCTCGCCGCCAAGGTCGGGGCGGCATTGGCCGCGGGCAATTGTGTCGTCCTGAAACCCGCAGAGCAGGCCGCCGCCTCGATCCTGACCATCGCGGAGTGCTTCGACGCGGCGGGCTTCCCGCCCGGCGTCGTCAACGTGGTCTCGGGACGGGGCGAGGTCGTGGGCGATGCGCTCGTGCGTCACCCCGACGTGCGCAAGATCGCCATGACCGGCTCGACCGACACGGCCCGGGTGATCAGCGAACGGGCCGCCTCGACCCTCAAACAGCTCTCTTTCGAGCTCGGCGGGAAGTCGCCCAATATCGTCTTCGCAGATGCCGACATGGAGATCGCGGTCGCCGGGGCCAGCACGAACGCGATTTTTACGGGCGGCGCTGGCCAGACCTGCGTCGCCGGCTCGCGGCTGCTGATCCACGCGTCGATCTACGACGAGCTGATCGAGAAGATCGAGGCCCATGTGGGCGAGGTCGTGCGCCTCGGCAACGCCCTCGACCACGCCTCGACGATGGGGCCGATCGCCTTCGATGGCCAATACGAGAAGGTGAAATCCTACGTCGAGCTGGGCCAGAAGGAGGGGGCCGAGCTCGCCTTCGGCGGCCGCTTCGGGCCGGAGAACTTCGAGGGGCGTGACGACGCCGAGTCCCTCGCGGGCGGCTATTTCGTCTCGCCCACTCTGTTCCGGGGCGCGACGAACGAGATGCGGGTTTGCCGGGAGGAGATCTTTGGGCCGGTGACCTGCGCGATCCCCTTCGAGGACGACGACGAGGCGCTCGCGATCGCGAACGACACGCATTACGGGCTGGCCTGCGGCGTCTGGACGCGTGACCTGAAGCGCGCCCATCGTTTCGTGCGAGACGTCCAGGCGGGCGCGGTCTGGGTGAATACCTACCGCCGCCTGCATTGGGCGGCGCCCTTCGGGGGTTTTAAGGAGTCGGGATATGGCCGCGACTCTGGTCTGGAGAGCCTGCGCGGCTATCAGCAGACCAAGACCGCCTGGATCGACCTCGCCTAGCGAGCGGGTCGGCGCGAGATTTCGCCGCGCCGGATCCGGATAGAGACTAGTCGAGCCCCCATTTCTCGTGGCGTCGGAAATACTCGTAGACCGGGGTGCCGCCGACCGAGATGCGACGCAGATTGCGGCTCGCGCCGAGCGGGATCGCGTCGCGCGCGTGCTGGAGGGCGCGGTTGTCCCAGAGGACCAGGTCGCCCGCGCACCAGGTGTGGGTGTAGGCGTGGTCCTCTCGGTAGAGGTGCGCGAAGAGGGCCTCGATCAGCGCTCGGCTCTCGTCTTCGGACAGGCCTTCGACGCGATCGGTCTGCTGCTCGCTCACGTAGAGGATCGGCTCGGCGCTCCGCCCGCCCGGCCAGAGGATCGGATGCCACGCGTGCGGGAGATCGTCTGGAAGACGAGGACCCCGGACCGGGACGCGGCCGCTCTCTGCGCCGGGGTCGATGATATGTCGGGCGCGGCGGCCTGTGACTCTGGCGAGGAGTTCTGGGGGGAGACTTCGCGCGCCGATCAGGCCGTTCACGAAGCGCGTCGAAGTTCCTGCCGTGGGGATCTCCAGTCCGTAGAGCGAGATCACCTCGATCGGGTCCTCCATGAAGGCGTGGTCGGAGTGGAAGGCGAAGCGCTCGTCTCCGAGGATCCCCTCCTCGTGGGTATTTGAAACGAATTGCCAGGCGCGACCGGACTCGTTCTCGAGGAGCGGAGCGCCGAGCGTCTGGGTCAAAGCGAGCTGGGCTTCGGCCTCGAGGGCGACGTCCCGAAAGACGAGTAGCTGGTGGCGATCGAGCGCCTCATGCCAGGTCCGCGCCGTCTCGGCGTCCCCACTTTGGGAGGCGTCGAACCCGAGGACCTCGGCGCCGAAGGCCTCGGGGAGCGGTCGGATTTCGAGGGGTGCGGCCATGGCGGGAGCCTACACCATCCATCGGCGCGGGAGCGCTTGGTCTGACCTAACGATCACCTACTGGGGTATCTCTGCTCAGAGCACGCCGCGTTCGCGCAGAGATGCGATCTCGTCCGGTGCGAGGCCGAACTCCGCGAGGATCTCGTCTGCGTGCTCTCCGGGTTCGGGCGAGGGACGTCGGATCGTATTGGGCACGCCCTCGAGATTCGTCGCGTTGCGGACGACCTCGATGTCGCCGGCGCTCGGGTGGGTCACGGGAGCCGCGACGCCCAGATGACGTACCTGGGGGTCGGCGAAGACCTGCTGGACGTCGAGGACCGGACCGGCGGGGATCCCCGCCGCGTTCATGGCCTCGACCCAATCGGCGGTCTCGCGCGTGCGGAGAGATTGACTGAGCTCCTCGTTCAGGGCGTCTCGGTTTTGGCTGCGGGCGCGGGGATCGGCGAAGCGGGGGTCGCGTTCCAGCTCGGGCCGCTCGAGCACGCGACAGAGCGCGCTCCAAAGACGCCCCCAGGGCGCGGCCAGATTGAGGTGGCCGTCCCGGGTCGGGTAGAGGCCCATCGGTCCCATCGTGGGGTGGTGGTTCCCGGCCTGAGGGGGGACCTCCTTCGCGACCGTCCAGCGCGCGGCCTGGAAGTCGAGCATCCCGATCATCGATTCGAGCAGCGAGGTGTGGACCCAGCGACCACGGCCCGTTCGCGCGCGTTCGTGGATCGCGACCAGCAGGCCGACCGCGAGCTGGAGGCCCGCCGTCACGTCGGAGATGGCGACGCCGGCGCGCATCGGGCCCTGCCCGGGCGTGCCCGTGACGCTCATCATGCCGCCGAGGCCCTGGGCGATCTGGTCGACGCCGCCACGCTCCGCGTAGGGCCCGTCCTGGCCGAAGCCCGAGATGGAGCCCATCACGAGCCGCGGGTTGATCGCCGTGAGCGTCTCCCAGTCGAAGCCCAGTCGCTGTTTGACGGGCGGTCGCAGGTTCTCCACGAGGATGTCCGCGCGCTCGACCATCCGGTGCAGCAGGGCCCGGCCGTCGGCGTGCTTCAGGTCGAGGCTCAGGCCGCGTTTATTGCGATGGAGGTTGAGGTAATCGGGGCTTTGGTGACCGCCCCCCGTTTCGTCGGTTTGGGGAGGCTCGACGCGGATGACGTTGGCGCCCCAGTCCGCGAGCTGACGGACCGCCGTCGGTCCCGCGCGCGCGATCGTAAGGTCGAGCACGAGCAGGTCGGCGAGAGGAAGCGCTTCGGGAGGGGTGTCGGGAGGGGCCATGCGGCTCCGAGTATACGTCGGGTATGGTTGTCGCGAACCAAGGAGACACTCCGAGATGATCGAAGGCCAGCGTATCCTCGTGACCGGCGCCACGGGCCAGGTCGCCCGTCCCCTCGCCGAGGACCTGAACGAACGCAACGAGGTCTGGGCAGCGGCCCGCTTCTCCGACCCGCAGGCCAAGGCGGAGCTCGAGGAGATCGGGATCCGCACGGCCGTCTTCTCGATGGGAGAGGACGACCTCTCGGGCCTGCCCGACGTCGACTATGTCTTCCATTGCGGCTGCAACGTCGACCCGAAGACGCCCGAGATCGGGATCGCGCAGAACGCCGAGGGCTCGGGTTTTCTCATGCAGCGCTACCGCGATGCCAAGGCCTTCCTCCATATGTCCTCGTCCTCGGTCTACCGCGTGCCGGCCTGCTCGCCCGACCCCGTGGGCGAAGAGAGCGAGCTCGGCGGCTACGCGCCCTACTCGCCGCATTACGCCATGAGCAAGCTCGCCTCGGAGGCGGTGGTGCGCCTTCAGGCCCGAGCCCTGGGCCTACCCACGATCATCACGCGGCTCGACGTCGCCTACGGCGCGCGGGGGCATGGCGGCGTCCCGATGATCGTCTATGACTTCATGAAAAATGGCCTCGTCTACACGCGGGCCGAGAGCGGCGACAGTTTTTGCTCGCCGATCCACGAGGCCGATATCGCGGAGCAGGCGCAGAACCTGATCCTGAAGGCCGACGTCCCGGCGCCGATCGTGAACCTGGGTGGCGACGAGGCCGTCGCGGTCGAAGAGATCATCACCTACGTCGAAGAGCTCACCGGTCTAAAGATGAAGGTGGAAACCGGGGCCGAGGCCTCCTGGGGAATGAAGGTCCTGGATAATACGCGCCGCAAGGCCCTGGGCGGCCCGTGTCGAGTCCCCTGGAAGGAGGGTGTTCGGTCCGCGCTCGCGGCCCGTCACCCGGACGCCCTTCGCGCCTGATTCTTCGCGCCTAATCCTTCTCTCGCAACCCGCCTCGCTACATGATTCCCTGCTCGCGGGCGACGCGCAGGTAGTCCGTTGTGAGGTCGGTCGGCGAGAGGTGGTAACGCCGCAGGGTTCGCGGCGAGTCGATCGGCTCGGGCCTCGCGTGCTGGATCGTGAGATTGTCCCAGAGCACGAGGTCGTCCGGCTGCCATGCGTGAACATAGACCTGGTCTGGCGCATAGAGCGCGGCGTAGACCTCAGAGAGCAGCGCATCGCTTTCATTCCGCGATAGACCGATCAGCCGGTCGGTGTGTTGGAGGCAAAGGAAGAGCGTCTCGATCCCGAATTCGTTCTCGAAGATTGCGGGGTGATGTGTCCAATAATGGTCGGGTCCCCAGCCTGGCTCGCCCCGACGGATGAGCGGGTCGGGCTCCTGGCTGCGTCGACCGGGGTCATCGTGACGCTGCAAGAAGCAGGCGTGAGCGGCCTCGATCGATCGAAGCCGCGTGACGAGCGCGGCGGGGAGTCGATCGAGGACGGAAGCCGAGTTGGCGAAGCAGGTCGGTGTGACCGCTCCTTCCACGAGCGCGCCGTACATCGAGATCCCGGGGATCGGCTCCGGGTCGTAGGCGTAGTCGTAATGGAAGACGAGCTCGCCCTCGGGCGCCGTCGACGCATCGTGCTGATTCGTGACCTCCATGCGCAAGGGGTCGCCCGACTCGTCGGGCTCGACCCGCCCGAGCGGCGCCAGGAGCTCGAGCTGTCGCGCGTCCGAAAGCGGGCCGTCTCGTACGACGAGCAGACCGTGCTCGGCGAACGCTCCTCGAAGGAAGGCCTGCTGCTCTTCTCCGAGAGGCGCCTCGCCTTCGAGGTGGAGCAGGGCGCCGAAGGGCGCGTCGAGCGGAGTACAGCGCATGTCGGGCTCCTTCGTGATCGACGGCGGCGCGACGGGCGGTTTCGATCGGGGGCCGTGAACGCTCCCTTTCCCGTCGTCTTCGTCCCTCAGGCGCTCGGAACGCCCTCCTGATACCAACCCGCCGTCAGTCCGGCATCGACGAGGAAGTCGGCGGCGGTGCACGACCGGCTCTCGTCGGACGCGAGAAAGAGCGCCATGTTCGCGACGTCCTGAACGCGACTGCCGGGGACCGGCGGCTTCGTATCCTTCAGGATCTTCTGCATCATCTGGTGCGGGACGTCGGAGAGGTCCGGGCTCCCCGGGAAGAAGGGCGCGCTCATGTTCGGGTTGCCCGCTTCGGGACAGACGGCGTTCACGCGAATGCCGTAGCGACCGAGCTCGACCGCGGCGGATTTCGTGAGGCCGCGCACGCCCCATTTGCTCGAGGCGTAGGCGGCGACCCCGTTCATGCCCTTGATCCCGTCGGTCGAGGCGATGTTCACGATCGAGCCCCCGCCCCGCGCCTTCATGCTCGGCAGGACGGCCTGGCAACCGAGGAAGGGGCCGAGTTGGTTGACCGCGACGATGCGCATGAAGTCTTCTTTACTGATCTCGTCGAAGGGCGCGAGGAGGAGGACGGCGGCGTTGTTGACGAGCACGTCGACGCCCCCGAAAACATCCGCCGCGACCGTGACGGCGGATCGCCAGTCGTCACCTTCGCATACGTCGAGATGGACATAACGTGCGGAGTCACCGATCTGCTCCGCGACCGCGCGTCCGGGCTCGTCCTGAACGTCACCCAGGACCAGCTGGGCTCCCTCTTCGGCGAAGGTGCGCGCCAGGACCTCGCCGGTTCCCTGGGCGGTGCCCGTGATGATCGCGGTCTTGCCGTCGAGTCGGCCCATATTCGTCTGCCTCGTGCTTCGTGCGTGGCTTCAGGGGGTGATTGCCGCGAGGTCGAAGCCGTAGAGCTTCGCGGCGTTGTCGCGCAGGATCATCTCCTGCTCGTGCTGAGGCACTTCGGCCAGGATCTCGCCGGTGATTTCACGGGAGCGAGGGAAGGTGGACTCGGTGTGGGGATAGTCCGAGCCCCACATCAGCCCCTCGATCCCGCAGACGTCGCGGACCCGGATCCCGACGGCGTCCTCCTGAAAGCTCATGAAGACGTTCTGCTTGAAATAGTCCGAGGGCAACGTGCCTTCCGGGAAGCGCAGCCAGTCGCCGCGCACGGGGCGGTCCGTGTAGAGATAGTCCGCCTGGAAGAGGAAGAAGGGTGCCCAGCAGACCTCGTGCTCGATCGAGCCGATCTTCAAGTCGGGGTGACGCATGAAGACGCCCGAAAAGATCATCTCGCCGATCGACTTGCGTACGAAATGATCCTGGAGATAGAACGCGGCCTCGGTCACGCCCTTCTGGACCGAGGTCTGTGTGGTGCTCGCCGAGAGCAGGGAGCGTCCCGTCGCGACATGCATGCTGACGGGCAGGTCGAGGTCGACCGCCGCCGCCCAGAAATCCTCGTACATCGGGTGGTCGTAGGCGCGATCCGCGGGGGGCAACACCGTGATCATCACGCCTTCGAGCCCGCGATCCCGGACGCGCTTCATCTCGGTCACGGCCTCGGAGGGATCGTCGACGTTGATCAGCCCGATCCCCTTGAGCCGCGCCGTGTCGTGGGCGCAGAACTCGGCGATGAAATCGTTGTAGGCGCGCATGGTCGCCGAGCAGAGGTCGCTGTCGGGGATGCTGTAGGCGAGCAGCGCCTCGCTCGGATAGATCACGGACCCGATCACGCCGTCCTGCCGATTTTCCTCGATGTAGCGGGCTGGGTCATAGGAAGCGGGGCGGACATCCTCGAAGCGCGCGACCGTGGTGAGCTCCGTCGCGTCCTTCTCGAAGCGGTCCCCAGTCTGGACGCCGAGAAAGCTCATCGATTTCTGTCCGTCGATATACCAGAAATCCCCCTGCTCCTCCTGGACGACCCGGGGTGCCCGGTCGCGGTAGGCGCGATCGATCCGATCGGTCCAGAGGTCGGGGGGCTCCACGATATGGGAGTCGCTCGAGATCATGTCGTCCATGGGGCCTCCTTCTCGCGTGCGCTGGGCGCCGCGGATCCATTCTAACGCTTCCCCCGCCGCCCCGGGGCTGCGATATCGTGGGGGCGCGGGGGCGCGACCCGAAGGAGAGGCGAGGATGAGCGAGACGCAGACGGCGCATACGGTGCGGATCCAGGAAGATCGCTGGGCCATCCAGCAGATCCTGTGCCGCTGGTGCGAGCTGGTCGACGCCCACCGTTGGGACGACATGGCGGAGGTCTTCACCGAGGACGTCGTCGGGGTCTACAACGGCAAGGAGGTCCCGGGGCTTCGTACGCTGATCGACTCGGGCAACGCGAACATGACGCGGGACACGATCGCGCGGACCCAGCACAACGTCCTGAACTTCCGGATCGACATCGACGGCGACGAGGCCCATTGTGTGACGAACTACTACGCGGTCCATCTCGGCGCGGGCGAGTTCAAGGGCGAGATCTACTCGATGTGGGGCGAGTACGACGACCGGCTGCGTCGAACGCCGGCGGGCTGGCGAATCCATCGGCGTGACTACGCGACCTTCTTCGTCGAAGGCGACGACCGCATGACCTTCGGCGGCGAGGAGCCCGACTGGGAGAAGTCGTATCGGGACTGAGCGCGGGGCGGCTTCGCGCGAGGTTCGCCGTCGAGCGTGCTCGGCGACGAGAGGGAGGAGAAGGAACGATGGCGACCGAAGCGAGACTCGACTTCGACTGGGACCCGATGGAGACGGGCGAGGGGATCCCCCACGACGTCTACGCGCGACTGCGCCGGGAGCAACCGATCTCCAAGACGAGTACGGGGGCCTGGTTCATCGCCAAGCAGGAAGACCTGGTCGCCGCGACCAAGGAGGTCGACGTGTTTCGCGCCAGCATGCGCGAGCCCGGCGTCATCGTGCCCCCCGAGGAGATGCTGATCAGCGAGATCCCGGAGCCGCGACATGGCCAGATCCGCAAGATCGTGAACTCCGCCGTTGCGGCCCATCGGCTCGGGCGGGTCGAAGATTTTACACGCACGCTCACGCGCGAACTCTTCGATCGCGCGATCGAGCAGAGCGCGTCGGCGGGGGGCGTGGAGCTGGTTCAGGAGCTCGTGATGCCGATCCCGACCTCGGTGATCGCCGTCCTGCTCGGTGCGCCCAAGGAGGATTATCGACTCTGGGGTGAGTGGTCCGACGAGGTCGTACAGGGCGAGTATCCGCGCTTCAACCGCAACCATCGGGGCGAGGGCCTGGGCGGGGCGCATCCCGAGTTCGCTGCCTACGTCGACGCGATGATCGCCGCGCGCAAGGTGGATCCCGACCCACCGGACGATTTTACGACCCGCTTGCTGCGGACCGAGGTCGACGGCATGCGGCTCACGGACCTCGAGCTCCGCACCGTGCTGATCTTTCTGCTCATCTCGGGCAACGAGACGACACGCCATCTCCTTTCCAACCTGCTCCATCGACTGGCGACCCACGAGGGCCTGCTCGAAACCCTGCGCGCCGAGCCCGAGCTGATCCCCGTCGCCGTGGAGGAGTCGCTCCGGCTGGACTCGGTCGTGATCAATCTGGTCCGCACGGTCTGCCAGGATACGGTCTTCCGCGGGCACGCCATGCGAGAGGGGGAGCGCGTCTTCTTCGGCGTCGCCTCAGCCAATCGCGACGAGGACCTCTACGAGGAGCCCGACGTGTTCCGGCTCGATCGACCCAAGCCCAAGGGACACGCGGCATTTGGTGGCGGGCCGCACGTCTGTCCGGGCGCCTCGCTTGCGCGCCTGGAGGGGCGGATCCTGCTCGAGGTTGCGGTCGATCGCCTGGCCGGGCTCACGCTCGAATCCGGCTACAGCTGGGAGAAGGTCCCGGTCTTCTGGGCGAACGGCCCGGCCCGGCTACCGGCGCTGCTGACTCCGCGCTAGCCCGCCGGCCTCGCGTTCCCCGGCAAGGCCGGGCGGGGCCCTTCGGCGGGTTCGCCCGCTCGGCGCGGAGGACGTCGGCTTCCCCGAGTTCGGTTCCGGACGGAATTCAGATGGAACGCACCCGTCCGGTTTCGACCTCGACCGCCTCGCCGCGGGCGAGCATGCGGGCCACGTGGAGCTCGGCGCTGCGGGTCTCGACCTGGGCGAGGACCGGGCTTTCGGCGGTGGGCCGGAAGACGAAGCGATGGGCGGCCATCTCTGCGAGGTCGTGGGGCTCCGAGAGGAACTCGAGCATCGCCGCGTGACGCCGCTCGATCACGCCCAGGTAGGCGTCGAGCCGCTCGACGAAATCGGCGCGCCCCTCGATCACGCCCTTCTGGTGGGACGTCACGTAGTAGGCGAAATCCTCGTCGCGCACGCGGTGCAGGCTCTCTTCGAACTGGTCGAGGTCGCTCCAGGCGTCGCCGTAATAGGGGCCGAAGCCCGTGAGGTCGACGTCGGCCAGGAAGAATACGTCCTCGCCGATCCGGAAGCCGCTGTGGCCGCGAGTATGTCCCGGGAGATGGACCGCCTCGACGCAGAGGGCGCCGAGGTCGAAGCGCGCTCCGTCGGCGAAGCCCTCGGCGTCGGGTCGCGGCTCGAAGTGGAACTCGTCGACGACCGCGCGCCGAAAGGAGCGCTCGAGCGCCTCGTCCTGGAAGCCGAAGATCGCCATCATGCCGTCGAGCGAGCGTGCGCCGGGCAGGTCGGCCTCGTGGATGTGGACGCGGGCGTCGGCGAAGAGCCGGTTGCCGCACATATGGTCCTCGTGGGCGTGGCTATGGAGCAGCGCGTCGACGGGGGCGGGCGTCCCCCCCCGCTGGACCACCTCGGTCGAGGGGTCGATCAGGAAGGTCTCGCTGTCCCCACGGACGAGGACACTATTGGCGGAGGGATAGGTACCGCCCTTCGCTCCGGTGAGGACGCTCACCCGAGCGGTGAGTCGGCGTTCCGCGTCACCCCAATCGACCTGCATGGGTCGAGACTACACGCCGAGGCGCCGGCTGCACAAGGCGCTACGCCGCTGCAATCGGTGGTGTAGGGTCTCCCCATGCGTTTTTCCCTCTCTCTACCGGCGCTCCGGGACCCGGGCCACGCGCAGCCCTATCACGAGAGTTACGCGCTCGCGCGGCTCGCCGAGTCGTTGGGTTTCGATACGGCGACCGTTGGGCATCATCATTTCATGCCTGGGAATGCGAGCGACCCGATCACCTGGATGACGGCGGTCGCGGCCCAGACCGAACGGCTGCGCATCGGCACGGGGATCTTCCAGCTGCCGATCCACAACCCGGTCCGGGTGGCCGAGCAGGTCGCGACGGTGGACCAGATCTCGAACGGTCGGGTGTCGCTCGGCGTCGGGCTGGGCTGGTGGCCGCTCGAGTATCAGGTCCACGGCTCCCGCTTTCAGGAGCGGGGCGCTCGGATGGAGGAGGCGCTCGAGATCCTCAAGCACGTCTGGACCGAAACGGAGACCGCTTGGGAGGGCCGCTTCTGGAACTTTCCCGAGCTGACGGTCCACCCCCGACCCGTCCAGGAGCCACACCCCCCGCTCTGGGTCGCGGGGGTCGCCGATGCGGCGGTCGAGCGCGCGGCGCGGCTGGGCGACGCCTGGCTATGCGGTCCGGTCCAGTCCCTCTCAAAGGCGCGGTCGTGCCTCTCCCTGTATCGGGAGACCTGTGCTCGTCACGGCCGCCGGGATGATTGGATTCTGCGTCGCTTCGCCTGGATCGGGAGGGACCGTGAGGCGGTCAAGCGCGACGTGCTCCCGCGCTATCTCGGCGCGCTGCTCGAGCATTGGCGCGAGTCGGCGGAGGAAGACGAAGAGAAGGAGCTCTTCGCGCGGCTCGACGCGGGCGAGGACATCCCGATGGAGGCGATCGCCGAAGACCGACTGCTTTGGGGGAGCCCCGAGGACGTGATCGGCCAGATCGAGCGCTATCGCCGCGAGACGGGCTGCGACCATGTTCATGCGGCCTTTGGCGCGGGCCTGCCTGCGGGCGAGAACGAGCGGAGTACGCTCGGGGATTTTGCGCAGCACGAAGAGATGATCCGACTCTTCGGCGAGGAGGTGATCCCGGCCTTCCGCGCGTGACGGCGTGTCTCTTCGAGCGAGTCCGTGCTTTTCGACCGCCTCGTCCGCCCGACTGATCGATCCATCCGGCGGTCCGGCGAGCGGAGCGGGCGTTGGCCGTGAGAGCCTCGTCTCGATCCCGATCGAGGCGCTCTACGGAACGATGGCACGCGTCCCGAGCGCCTTCCGGGCGGCGAGCCTCGATAGGCCCCAGATGCCGATCCAGAGCCCCGTTGCGACCGTGGGCTCAGGGAGCTCGAGGTCATCGAGATCGTCCGTGCAGTCGGGATCGAATCCGAAGTCGACGAATCCGTCGCCATCATCGTCAAGACCATTGCTGCATTCAGGCGAACAAACATCGCCCGCTCCGTCTGCGTTGAGATCAGACTGGTCGGGGTTGAAGATCAGGGGACAGTTGTCGGCGCAACGTTCATCCTCCTCGTCCTCGCAGGGCTCCGCTCCGGAATCCGTGGGGACGCCATCCTCGTCAACGTCGTCGCCTTGAATCTCTGGAACGATATGCGAGATCGAGTGGATCCATCGAAAACGATCGATGCCGGGTGTTTCCACGCCGGATCGGATTCCACATTCGGCGCTGTCGGCCGTCCCGCCGGGCACGGGGTCGAAGCGGCCCTGGGTTGGGTCGGAGAGATCCAGCGTGGAGGCCTGAATCGTCGAAATGGGGAGGCTCGATTCGAAACCGACCGGGACGTCGTTCACGTTCTGAGAGAGACAGGGTCCCCGGGTCGTATTTGCGAAGAAACCAGCGAGTTTGCCTGCCGTACTCGTCTTGATGCCGAGGCCTTCTCCGGTCGAAGAAGTCATTCCCTGGACAAGAAGGCCCTCGATCGTGAACGGCGTCCCCGTGGCATTTGCGCGCACGGCGCTGTCGAGTTCGAGCGTCGAATCGAAGCGTGCGGCAAAGGTGACACGATCGATTTCCATCGACCCATCGGGTGCGAGCAGATTAGCGGCTCTGCATTCGGTGAGCGTGCAGTCCGCGAGGTGTGCGAGGTCGAGGAAGAGCACGTTTTCGAGCGTTCCCTCGTCCATGGAGGACAGGGTATAACCGTCTCGGCTGTAATCGTGAATGATGCCATTTTGCACTTCTTGGTGAGGATTCTCGATCAGCCCCTGCGATCCGGCGGCCGAACCCACGAGGTCGTCTGCTGCGGCGACGACGAAGCGATCCACTTTGTAGGGAAGGCTGTGGTCTGATCCGATCGACAGAAGATTCGAAACGGTCGAAACGGTGTTGAAGCCGTAGTGACCGGGCGTTCCCCAGCGTAGGAATCCGTCGGCCTCATGATTGCGAACGGTGTTGATGCTGCCTGAATTCACGAAGGCGTCATTGGAATTGCATTGGACACATTCGACGTCCTCGAGTTTGAGTTCGAGGATGTTTGTTCCGCCGTTGTCGGACGCAAATTCCATGCTGGCCGCGTCACCGGAAGCGTATTGGGCGCGGACACGGTAGAGATCGATGTCGGGGATGGACGGGGCGATGCTGGAAAAGAAGTCGTCGCCGGAATGCCGCATTCCGAGATGACGGAAGTCGATGTTGTCGGTGTTGAATCGCAGGACGATGCCGTGGGATCCGTCGATACCGACGGAGGCTCCCCCTGAGCTCGAGAAGCGCTCGACGACGAAGTCCGACATGTCCTCGAAAGTCAGGATGGCCGCATTCGGTGCCGCGCCCGAGAAGGGGTCGCGAATCCAGACATCCTCGAAGGGGCCACTCGCGCCGTCCAGAGAGACGCGGGTGTCTTCGATGATCGTCCCCCGGAACTCGATCATACCCTCGAGTCGCAACGCCCTCGTCTTGTAGGACTGGACCCCATCCGCTTCGAGAAAATGGATGGGAGTGAAGACGAAGAAGTGCTCGCCCGGTGAATGCCCATAGTCGATCCAAAGGCGATCGCCCGCCTCTTGATCGAAGGGCAGGCCTCGCGGATCGTAGAACTCGAGGACATCGCAGGTGCTGGGACCCGCGGAGCAGTCGATGGGAGCGAGTCCGTCCTCTGGATCGTTCCAGGTTCGGGAAATCCGATGGCTCTTTTCCCGCGGCTCGTTCTGTGGGTCGGCGAAGCGTAGGAACATGCCAACGCGCTCGCGGCGCGGTGTCGTGCCGGTTCCAGAGGGGGGACCACGCACGAGTGCCGTGCCGGGAAGCACGTCGGTGGGGACTTCGATCCAGGTAGGACGTCGAGCGGACGATCCGGCTGCGATCGCTCGAATCGTATGCGATTCGACGATTTGGCGTAAATAGAGGGGATATCCCGTGTCTCGCGGATTTTGAGGGTTGGTTTGGCGCACGTCGAAGATCAGGACACCCACGTCGTCGATGGCCGCGTCCCAGGCCGCATTCGCCAGAACGATCTCGTAACAGAAGTTTTCGTCCGTCGACGTTTCGGGAGTTTCCGGGTCGTCGTCTGCCCAACACATCACATCGCCGGGAGCGATTTCAGCGAGGGCAGCAAGAGTATGACGGGGATCGGGCTGAGAGGTCGTCCAGGTCAAGTGAGGCCAGATCAGGCCGACCTCGTTCGGGTTGCCAGAGCGATCGGATGCCCCGTCGAGGCTGCCGTCGCAATCGCTTTCCCATCGATCGGCGGCATGGTGCCAACCCGGACAGGCCAGGACGGTTTCCGTCTCGAGGAGACCGGCCTCCTCGAAGGTCGCGACGACACCGGGTTGGGCGGTTCCTATTTCTCGGTAGGCCCCTTGGAAGCGGCAGGTCGAAGCCGGCTCGCAGGAGAGATACTCGTTGACGGCGAGGCGGATCTTCCCAGGGCCCCCCGATCGCAAGAGAGCATCGACGACGAGTTCGCCGCCCGCTTCGACGATGATGCGCCCCAAAGATGATCCGTCGAAAAGGACATCTTCGACGATCGAGACATGGGCTCCATCCGGAATCACGTACCGATCGTTGCCGTCGGGGCTGACACAATTTGTGCCCACCCCTGCGAGGGATTCGATGGGCCCCCATTGCGTGGCGCCTTCTTCGAAGGTGCACGTTGCGGCCTCCGCACCCGGGGGGATTGTGCTCAGTGCAGCGCAAGCCCACGTCAGGAGTACGAGCAAATATCTCATGGAGAGCCGCATAGTTGGGAAGTGTCGGCCTGCGAGCTGAAATGTTTCTTTTTATGCCGAATCCGAGGGGCTGGATGGGCCAGCGCGCGAGCCGCGCTCGGCAAGGGCGAGGCTTCTCGAAAACGCCGGCCCGTCAGGGCGGCAGGCCAGCGGATGAACCCGGGCCTGGCGGGTCTCAGCGTGACTCGATCGGGAGTCCGGCTTTGCGCCAGCCGTGCATGTCTCCCTCGAGATGCCGAACGTCCGCATAACCCGCGGCGCGCAGCGCCCTCTCGGCCACCTCTGCGCGGACGCCGGTCTCACAGTAGACGACCAGGGTCCGCTCGCGGTCCGCCCCGATTTGTTCCAGCCGCATCGCGACCTCGTCGTAGGGGATGTGGACGGCGCCTGGCACGTGACCCGACGCGTACTCGCCCCCGCTCCGGACATCGAGGATGCGCAGGTCCGCGCGAGGGGACGCGAGCACCACCTCGGGCCGGATCGACGCGTACATCCCGGACTCGGTGTCGGCACAAGCCAGTCCCAGACCGAGACCGAGGAGGATCCCGACTCTGGCGAGGCGGAGGCCTCGCCGCGTCCGCCGCCGCGTTCGCTTTACGAGGTCAGCCAGGGGTGCTTCTGCGGCTTGGCGCGGGCGTGTGGGTCGATGTGCACGTTCAGGATGCTCGGCATCGAGTCGTCCAGCGCCTGCTTGAGCGCCGCGGAGAGCTCGGCCGGCGTGCGGATCGAGTAGCCCTTGCCGCCGAAGCCTTCGATCATCTTCTCGTAGCCGGCATCGATCGTGTAGGCCGACGCCGGGGACTGGAAACGGTCCGCGGGCAGTTCCTCGAAGCCCATGCCGATGCCGTTGTTGTTGATGATCACGAAGACGATCGGCATCTGGTAGCGACAGGCCGTCTCGACCTCCATGCCCGAGAAGCCGAAGGCAGAGTCGCCCTCGACACAGATTACCTTGCGGTCGGGATGGACGACCTGTGCGGCGATCGCCTGCGCGAGCCCCACGCCCATCGTCCCGAAGGTGGCGGCGTCGATGCGCTCGCGCGGGTTCTGATGCATCAGCACGGAGCGGCTGATGTCCATCGTGTTGGCGCCCTCGGCCTGGATGATCGTGCCGGGAGGGGCCTGGTCCTGGATCTCGCGCAGGACGCGGTAATAGCCCATCGGCACGGCGTCATCGTTCATGTGAGTCTGCACGAAGGTCCTGTTTTCGTTGACCTTCTCCGTGAGCGCGGCCCACCAGGGCGTGTCTGAGGCATAGGTGAAGGGGTCGGCCTCGAGCGCCGCGTTCAGCTGGCCCGCGACGGCCTTCAGGTCGCCCACGAGTCCGACCTCGGCGGGAACGTTGCGGCCGATCTCTTCGGCATGGATGTCGACCTGGATCGTCTTGACGCCCTCGGCGAAGCGCGGCGGCAGACCGAAATGCATGATCCAGTTGAGTCGGGCGCCGAGCAGCACGACGACGTCGGCGTCCTGTAGGGCGAGCCCGCGCGCGGGCATCACGGAGAGCGCGTGGTCGTCCTGGATCACGCCCTTGCCCATCGGCGAGGTCAGGAAGGGCAGGCCGGCGGCCTCGACGAATTGGCGCACCTC
>Ga0315316_10000763_pt1 | contig 21699 bp, 16 predicted proteins | sample M160m3416metaG_FD_203702 | JGI IMG/M metagenome (GOLD analysis project Ga0315316, IMG submission 203702) | Ammonia-oxidizing marine archaeal communities from Monterey Bay, California, United States - M1 60m 3416 | ecosystem: Environmental > Aquatic > Marine > Intertidal zone | place: USA... | reverse complement strand
CTAAGAAAGCTGCTACGCCAAAGAAAACAGCGGCTAAAAAGTAGGCTGCATCTGCATAGGTACTGGTTGTGAAACTTTACGATTTAGTAAATAATAACCACCACCCATAAACATTAAAAATATAAAAAGGTACATTAATGGGATCTTTTTCCTTTTTTCCTTTTCCATTTTTTCGATATCATTCTTATCTGGAAGTTTCTCGACATTTATGTTGAGTTCATCTATCTTCCCGATAAGTTTATGTAACGCTTCTAGAATTTGAACTTCTCTATTTATCGGTTTCTCTTTTACATCTATAGTTGTTACTTCAAGAACCATGTACCATTCTGCATCAGGTTGTAAAGTAACGTAATCTGTATCTTCCTGATACTCGTATAATTCAAAATTTAGTTTTTGTATAGATATGGGATTAAATAAATTTGTTTGTCTTTGGAACCCTTTCCATTGTTTATCCCTAATGATTGTATGTGCACCATGATTATAGTGTCGTTCTAATGGTACACGTGCTAAAATCTGTCCGTTTCTTTCGTCAAGTATCTGTGCTCTTTTTGGTATATCTTCGCATATGATATCAACGTATTTTGCAACACTACTTACATGTGTATCTGAGTTTGGATTTTCCTGACCAATTTGTGTGATATAAAAATCAACTGGTTTTAGACCACATACCTGTGACATTTCTTCTAAATGTAAATTTGATTCGAGTGTTAGATCAATCGAAAATGTATTGTTTGAACCATTTACATATTTTGAATCAATTATTATGTACTGTACTTTTTTGGGTAACTCCTGGAGTGAAACCATCTTGTATTTACAATATAAAAAAATAAATGTAAATAATAGCATGTTTTCATTCTATTCAAGCATATCTCGCTTGTTGGGTTCGAACTCAAAAAAACTAAACACTACAGAGTCGTATACATCGCTTTACCCTAATATTAATATTAAAGAAAACGTATATACGGATATGATGTTATCACCAGATTTTTCAAAGGATAAGATTATATCAAAAAATGACATGGGTGAAGTTATTATTTTAGAATATTCCAAGCATGACAAAACATTTAGAGATTATAGACCTAAGTTTTTTAAATATAAATAAAGAATTAACAATTTTAACATATAAATGATATGGACTACATGCACTTACACACTTACGACTACAAACTCGCTTTCTGTCAAGCGACAAATGAACTCTGTGAAGACGTTCAAAGGCTTATATGGGAAAAATCCCAAAAATACGAACACGAAAATCTCGTGTGTCCAGGAGCCCCACGAAAAGGGGGAAGAAATGCACGATTCGCAGAAGAAAGACTCCAAACGTTGGTTAGGAAATGGAGGGATAAATGGGGAGAACCAACTGTATAATCGTATGAAAACACTGGCTTATGAAGAGTTTGTTCACAAAGATTTTAACCGTGAAGAGTATGATTCATATTCATTGGTTTTATACAGAACAATGTTAAACGAATTAGAATACGAAAGGCGTAATTTGAAATATACAACTATTTTTGGTGATAAATGGAGACATTTATCAAAAAATAAGGATCCGTTTTTATACGATAAAAAAATAAACGATATACAGGATCGTATAAACGAATCGATAATCAGATGTGAAGAGTTTCTCGAAAAAGAAAGAGAATTTAAAAAAAAATATTTCAGTGACGAAAATATCAATCTCGATATAATATAATAGATACTTAATGAATAAATTGTAATGTATATTAATAAATGTTAAGCATAATAAACCCTGGTACTAAAACACTTAGAATTTCGTGTCCCGCTCGAAGAAAAGAGGGTATAGCCGAGTATGAACAAATCAAATCTAAGATTAAAAAATCAACTTTGAAATACGGAGCTGCAATTTCAACGTATCATTTTATTTTCCACACACCCATCGACGGTATATCTGCAAGTCTTGGTACTATAGCTTCGTGTATATACGTAGACTCACTTTCTAATTATGTTGATAATATTGAAAGATTACCGGGTTTAAATAAAAGATTGTTAGTGCCTACATTTTTAGCATTGTCTGAATCCATGTGGAATTCGATGAATTTACCTTTTGATTTTAATATGGGTGCAACACTTTTTGGATTCTTAGCATATAAAATGGCTTTTTATCAGATAGTTGCCGAAGAATTATTAATGAACGATGAAGACCTAAGTGAGTTAGATGAAATATAAAAATCAAATAAACAAATAAACAAACAAAAAAATGTCCTTATTTTTTAATCTTTTAAAAAAACACACTGAGATTGTTGAACTCAAAGACATGAACGATGTCATGTCTAGTGCATTGGGTTTATTCGAACCTATTGATGTTGAAGTTTTTGCACTTAAACCCAAAGATGATTTTCCGGCCGAACTTGGTGATAATAAGTATCTCGGGTATGTTTGTTTGAGTAAAGTGGGTGACAGAACGGATATTCGAATGGTTCAATTTTATCACGAAAATAAGGGGTGTGAGGAAATTACATTACCTTTTCTAAATATGCTTGTGGATAAATTATCTCCTAAAGTTGGAACAGTGATAGATTATAAGGAAATGATAATTGTACCTTATGTTATCAGATCAGAAAGACGCATGTGGACTAAATACATGAAAAGGTATTTTGAAGATATCGAATCTGGTGAAAAGTTTTACTTAAAAAACAAAATACCTGAAAACGTTGATTGGGAATGTCTTTTACAAACGTTACCACGAACAAAGATGGAAATTTAATCATACTTAAAAAATATAGACCTTTTAATGATATAACAAAATGACTAATAACCTTACACACGAACTTTTAAAAAACTGTACCTCGCTCGTTAAACTTTCCCACCTTAATGATTTATGTAGCAATTTAAATAATAAAAGTTGCGACGTTTATGCTTTACGCGCAGAATTTGGATACCCCGAACACCTTATTCCGGATAATAATAAGAACTATATCGCTTATATGGGAGTTTCTAAGAAAAAGATTGAAACGTCTTACGGGCAAGCTCATTTCATTACGTTTTGTTTTGAACCTAAAATGAATGTTTGTGAGTCACCGGTAGGTGTTTTGGAACACATGTACGATATTTATGTAGAAGAAACTATCGAAAGTCTTTATAGAAAAAAATACAGAGAAGGTGAAAATTATACCATTGAACTTTTCCCTTCTAAAATCGAATACAAAGATATTGGTTATTGGAGATGGTTATTTCAAGAAGATTGGGGTATTTCCGATAAAATTTCGATGGATGACTTTATTGATGATTATGAAATTAAGAGTCACGTAAACTGGGACTATCTTTACGACATTCTCCCCGAAAATATTGATGATGTACGAACTGAAAGTGACGACGAAAGTGACGATGAAAGTGAAATGCTTTCTGAATCCGATACCGAAATCGAAGAAGGTGAAATTGTGAGTGATTCTGAGACCTAAGTCGATTCAGTAAAATATAAAAAATAAAAAATAAATGAGACCAAACTGTCCCTACCAGAACTGTTATTGTAGAGCTGGTAAGAACGGATTCTGCTTAAAACACAAAGAAATCGGTGAAGTAATCGAAGCTTTAATACTTTTAAAACATGGTGACAACACGAGAAAAGTATCCAGAACTCTACGCAATGAATAAGCACCTAGTTCAAACATATAAAGAAAGAGACCATTGGAAAGAACAGTTTCTTTTTCTCAAAGACGAATTTGATCTTTTTAAGGCTCAGAAACAGACATATGAAAAGCCTAAGAAACCGTCAAAGCGCGTGAGTGTTACGAAACGAAGGAACGTAACCCAGACGATTCGAAACTATGCAATCGCGTCTCGGTGTAAAGAGATAGGCATTAAGAACGTTTATACATACAAAAAACTTTTACACATCGACCCGTGCGTGTCGAACGAGACTGAATTTTATAAGTCGTATTTAGACGAATTTCATTTAAAAAATAGCATCTTGTAATATATAACCATGACAAGTACTACACTTCAAAAAATCATGAGTTTAGTTGATAATCATTCAGATGAAATACCTGAAGGTGATTATTTAGAAATTTGTAATACACTTCGAGACATTTCTAGAAATAATCGACGTGTTCGTATTTTACCACCCCGATTAAGAGAAAACCCTTTAGATACTATAATTGCTAGATGTATGGTCCTTGTTCGTGAACGAAAATCAATAAAAAGAGGATTAAACACGTGTAAAAAAAGATATCGTTTAACAAGAAGTGTTAAAAAAGAGGCGTTAGATGCCTATTGTTACGCTTTACAATTACCCATTTGTGATACTTTAGAACAATTACAAGAACTTGGATACGCAGGTAATTCGGATGAGTTTTTTACGGAATATTTACGTTTTACGAACGAATTTAGACAGGGTCAGAGAGAAAGATTTATACGTAATCTTGATTCCGTTGAAAATGAAATGGAAACTATACGTTCTTTTATGCGTGTAAACCAAGGTATTATAGACTCTTTTTACGAAATAAATCTAGACGTAAGCAACCTAAGTTGATTTATATTTTTTTATTTTTTAAAATATCAAAATGGAACATCTTACTAATTTAATGCGTTTGATTGATTTAAACTCTGATAATGTATCTGAGGGTCATTATTTAGAGATGTGTAATTCTATAAAACAGATTCACGATATTATTGTACCATCGAATTCAAATTATGATGAAACCGAATCTGACTCGGAAGATGATGATAATACAAGATTTATGTTGAGAGAAGTAATGTCCGATAACACTCACGAACGAATGGTTCCATTTATGCCTATACGAACAGAAAGAGGAAATAGGTATAGATACTATGAAGATGATAATTTACGAGACGCCGATGCGGATTCACCCGTGGGTCACCTTGATAACGAAGATGATAGTGCTCTTTTAGCAAATCCAGATGAAGAAAATGAACTCCGCGATTTTTTATTTGATAGAACACGAAATTGGGAAAGAGATAATATCGCGTACCAAAATGATTTGATAATGCTGGAAAGGGCACAGAGAGAATACGAGGAAAATGAATTGAGACAAATACGACAACAAATTACAGATACGAGGAAACTGATTAGTAAAACAAAACCGCGACAAAGAATAACTGAAACTGTTCGTAAAGCTGCTATAAAAGAACGCGCGGATGAACTTGGTATTCGATTACGCAGATACACGTTAGGGTGTATGTTAGATGCAGGCCACGATGTTGGTAATGCACGAGCCTTTTTTAAAAACTATTTGAATGATTATAACGAGAATGTTAAGGATAAGTTGAAAGAACTGAATGATACCTTAGAAGATCTTACCAATAAAGGGCAGACTCTTTTAAGAAACATGAATGTTGATATGGAAATAGACGAATTTTAATTAAAATATCATTTTACACCATTTTTCATTAATATTACCAAATGGCGAATACTCAAAAAGTAAATGTATGAGTGCGCCTGATATTATAAGTACACCCGCCCCTTTATATACATATTTTGTAAGACCCATAACTAAAACCTGTAACATGATACCGATCAAAAGTGCTTCAGGTAATACTGAAGTAACAGGCCGCATTTTTATATATTACTATACTATATAAAAAAATGGATTTACAAGATATCGGAATACCGTTAGTTATGGCACTTCTTTTTGGAGGGATTATCTACACACTAGTATCAAGATCTAAAAAATCAGGGTATGCGATCGAAGAAAAATACTAAAAAATTATTTTAAATAATATCTCGTAGTATATAAAATGATAACTAAAACTGATCGAAAGTTATTATTCATTTTATGTATTGCCGTAGTGGTTCTGATACTCGCAAAGTGCATGACATCAGAAGGGTATACTGTTAAAACCGAAGGTATAAAATTCAAATGGAGAAACAAAACACTTAACGATGTTACTAAATGGACTATTAAGTTAACAGGGGCTGATGATAATGGTAATCTTTCCCTTCTTGAAACTAAGGTAATAAAAAAAGAGGATAACCCGGAATATTTCAAACCTTTTAAGAGTAGTGAAGTTACATTCAGTGCTCGAGATTTTACTATATATACTATAAATAAAGGTTTGCAAGTCGATCTTTATTATAACGAAGAAACCGATCCCCTTATTACAAAAAAGATATATTTGACTAAAAATATGTTTAGTATTACTTTAGACCTTCTTACAATAATAAAGGAAAAACTTTTCGTGTTTAATAATGCAGATTACGATTTTTCGGACGGGTATGTTACTATAAAATCCAAAACGGGTTCTAAAAAATTCGTAATAAATGACAAAAATGAATTTGAGTTTTCAGATAAAACATATGAGAATAAAGAATGTTACGATATATTTTATTTACATAAATATCAAAGTTGGAGTAACGAGTTTTATTTAAGAAGTGCGAATAACAATAAGTGGACAAAAACATTTCTAAAATATGATAGCGGGCGTAATTTTACATATGGGGGAAACACGATAAAGTATGACGATGATAAAAAGGAATATTCGACACATCGTAGATTTTATAAAGATGCGGCCCTAGATCCGAATGAAAAATACGGATATAAGGATAAATTTGAAATTACAAATACAGAGGATGGTTCTTGGCGAGATAATGCTCGTAAATATATAATGAAGGATGGTTTTTTGTATAGAATAGATTATGATGGTGAAGAAGGTGAGACTAAAACTAAAATATCCGATGAAGAAATTGTAATGGAAAGTGTTACTAATACGTGTACTGCAACTGAATTGGGGAAAGATAAAGGTACTGAGTTTAAAAAAACTGTAGCATGGAAATCAGTCTCTGATAGAAGTAATAAACGTTGGAACACATTTAAAATTCTTCGAGGTACCACCCATCCGAGTGGGAAAACGTGTATAAGTAGATTTAAAGAAGATGTTAAAAAAGAAGCTGAAGATAGAAATGTTCGTGTAAACGATGATGATACCAGGAATGAAATGTGTAAAAAAATTTTTAACGCAAATCCCGGGTATACAAAATATACTCAAGGGGAAAGTGGTCTCGACTTACCAGAATGGGGAACTGGGTGTAAACATAAAGGTAATTATGATAGAAAGGGAGTATCTAGTGGCTGTGAAGGTAAATTTAGCACGGCTGATATATATTCAAGTCCGCCATTCAGACATTTACTCAAAGAATATCGTATGAAAGAAAAATGTTGGGGGAGCCCCGATCTTACTAGTGATTGTTTCTGGCATATGTGGGAAGAAGGTGGAGTACAAGGAGAACATTCATTTAAATATGGACCAAGAGGTAGAGATAATCCAGGGGGATATGAAGGTAGAGTATGTCCTAAAGGTGATGATGTGAAAGCGTTAAAAGACGCAATAGATAATCAGTGTAAAGCAATAACAGAAAAGGAACTTTGTCTAGCGGAGAAAAAAAATGAAACTACTTCGGGTAAAATTAAAACTATACAAGATGATTTTGGTGAGAGTAAGACACACGCCGGTAGAGCCGGACAAATTCATCTACCTACGTATAACGTTTTCAATAACTGGAATGCTAATAGTCTTAAAGCCCAATTACCGGACTTAGATAAAAATTTTGAGGGATCAATCTGTAGTTGGCGAGGATCTGCTACGAAACCTGTAGTTGAGATTGATCCAAGGGCCGGTACGTTAGAAGATAAAAAAAGGTGTGAACCAAAAACAAAAGATGATCTAGCACTAGATTTAAAAGGTACAAAGTGGGCGAACGAATATGCTGGTACTGATTATGCCAATTATGTCGCCAACCCTAATGCCACACCCGTTATTGTACGCGGTTCGTTTGGACAAGCCATAGATAAAACAATTGACTCTGCACTTGTATTAATAAATAATAAATGTAAAAACAAAAATGAGAACAACTGTCTTAATTTGAACAATACAAATTTGTGGCCCAGTGATCAATCACACTATCAGAATGCTCTATTTTTTAAAAATCACGTATATAAAGACTTTTACAATAAGGCGCTTACAAAGCAGGTATGTAAGTTAAATCAATATGGGTGGGATGAAGATGGAAAGGAATATAATCATACAGAATACCTAGCCGAACAAGAGGCGAAACGCAAAGCAGATTTAAAAGCAGCACAGGTAGAGGCAAATGAGTCAGGATAATATGAATTATATTTAAATCTCATCATATATAAAATGATTAATGGTAATACTCTAATTATCATTTTATGTATCATAATAATTGTATTGATTTACATACATTATAAAAAAACTGAAAGTTATACCTTAGAATCTATAGACTTTTCATGGCGTAATGGTAAGGTTGATGGTGTTACTAAATGGATACTCGTTGGTGAATTTCCAAGTTTAGAAGGTGATGATGGTACACGAACAATCACTAAAGAGTATACGGATCCATCAGTATTAAAGAGTTATACTGACGTATCTGTAAATTTTTTAAAAGATACAGTATTTGATTATAAGATTACAAGCAAAAACGTAAAATTAACGTTATATTACAACAAGAAAGGTATTAATAATAAAGTCGGGTATAAAGAGTTTCTCGTAAATAAAGATGAAATTACTTTAACAAAGTCTCAACTTACAAAGGTCGACGGACCTGAAATAGAGTGGGACAAAAAACCCGATAATTTACCGGAAGAAGGGTGGTATCAGATTGTGGGTGGTATAATAAACACCAATACCGACGGTAAAAAGTCTTACGGTGATGATTATTATTATTATGTCGATGATAATAATAAGGTAAAAACGGCCGGAACGAAATTTACGTCTACTAATTACATACAGGATATACAATTAAATTGTTCGACCTTATTTTATCTAAGTTTTAAAGATTCAACTAAAGACGGTGGTAGATCAGGTAATTTTAATTTACAAACCGTTAGGGGACGAAAAATTGATAGTGATGAATTAAAATGGTGTATTATAGGTGAAGATAAATCTATAACGTGTTCGAAGAAACCGGTTCCAGAATGGAAGCATAAATGGTACGGTACGCCGTACCATAAAGACGGTGTTTTTAAAGTGTATACAGTGGAGAAAGGTGAAGAATCACTTTCAAATCAAAATGAAAAACTTGAAGTTACCATGATTGGTAATAATCCCTATAATGATGATGGAAGCGACGACTATTGTCAAGTTGGACATGTAAAAAGGACCGGAAAATATTGTGAATCGGATGGTATAATATTTTCGAATGATTCGGGAAATAAAGATCCATGGGACAAAAAAACTAAGTATCATAATCACGAAACGGATATATCGTGTCACGAAGATGAAGATTTTCCAAATAAAAAAAGCGGTACATATATTGATAATAATAATGGGTCAGAAGGTAAATTATTATGTAATGTTTCTGAAACTTTAACTATTAACGAGGGTATACGTTTTAAAAAAGTTGATATTAATACACTCGATTCGAATATAACCCTGAAACAGATATACGAAGCACAAGATTGGTTGGGTTTACCAAGATTTTATAACCCAGACCAAGTAGATCGTGCGTATGAACAAAAATTTAGAGACTTAGGGTATTCCTCTGGCGACGCAAAAAGTGTAGAAGCAAGGAGAGTTTTAAAATCTATACACGGTTTTATAAATGGTAGATGTGAACCAAAAAAGTATAAGGATACGGTCGAAAAAAGGAGTAAACTAGATATATTAACGGAAAAATACGGACACATTGTTAAAGGTTTGGATTTACCTATTGGTTTACTGCAAGTGCCTAAATTTTACATACACATACCACCTAATAAAAAAATTTATAGAAATCAAGGTTCGAATTCTAAAATTCTTATTGATGAGAATAAACTAAAAATCACAAGTAACGAGTCGGATACAAAACACGGTGTATCGGGTGAGATTAAATTTCCACTCTCGAACCTTGTTTCTGAAGAAATGGACCGTTCTATTGTTTTAGTTTTTTCAACGACAAACGATGTAACAACGCACCAAACCTTAATAAAAGGTGATTTTGTAAATCTTTCTTATCCATCTTCATTCAATTATAATTCAATAGTAACAGAAACAGCCCTCTTAAACGGTGGTATAGGAATAAAGGATGGTAAACTGTTAGTAAGTGGAAAAGATACGGGACTTGATGTTGGTGCAAATGAATGGCATGTTATGATAATAACACAAAAACAATTATCTACTGAAAAATCTTATAATAGTGAAGTTGGTAATGATAATACACGCGATGATGATAGAGAATTTCGAGTTTCTGGAACTAATAGTTATAAAAGATATACAGATTATAGAACTAAAGTTAAACTTATAACTGATGGCACATACTGGGGTAGGAGGTCGCACACAAGTGGGGTCGATCAATGGTCTATGACATCTGACCCAACATTTCATGAAAAGGAAGCGGTGCTCGAGTATACTATTATCGAAAATGCACCTACAATTATGTACCCTGCTATACCAGATAAAATCACTACAGTATCACCATGTAAAGGCGGGCTGGTTTCATCTTTCGCATTTTTTGATGTGACTTTAACTCAAGAAGAAATTGGGAGATTGTCGGAATATTACAAAACAAAAAATATAACTGATCGCGTGAAAAGAACTGGAAAAGCAGATGACATTTATGGTACATCACCTAAGTTTAGAAAAGGTACAAGTAGTTGGAAATGGGACTCAGAAACTTATAGGCTTACACTTAAAACAACTCTTTTAGATGGATTTATTAACGACAGTGGTGATTATAACCTTATGATTTGTTACATGGGCAATGATTATACAGCCGATGAATTGGGTTTACCCTATTCGGAATATCGTACACTTGCGTCTGTAAGGGAACTGACGCCCGTGAAAAAGTTAAAATATAAAATAATACACTCGAACATAAGATCATCTGTGGGAATAGAGGATGACATAACGAAAGAAATGAACTGGGTGACAACAATAGAAACTGAAAGTATGAGTGATTGGATTGAAACTGGTACATACGGATTCATGGCCATAATTGCACCTCGAGTACCTGAAGAATATAGGGAAAGTGAGTTTGTAGGGTCTCAAATTGCAGAGATTATTGATGATACTGCACTCGTTAAAAATTTTGTAAATGATGATAAAATTCTTACAACTAATATTATTCATAGTGATCATATAAATAGTGCTAAATATAAATATGACGTATATACCCTTGATAATTTTAGTACATATACTAGAGGAGTTCAGGTTCGTTCGATTAACTATTTAAAAGATAAACTTGGTGAAGGAATACTCGATTATGGATATATTCGAGAAGAATTTAACGATGCTAATTTTGACGAAGTTGTATACCCTGTAAAAGTACCGGTTTATAATGAAACGGAGAAAAAAATGGTACTAAGTGATGATAAAAATATTACTTTACTCCCTAAAGATGATGTTAAAAGATATACAAGTGAAGATAGTTATAAGGCTTTAGATTTAAGGCATTACGATGGTTATAAAATTTATAATTCACATAAAACTGGTATACCAGAAAATCAACCGGTTAATGCATATGGACAAGGTGAATTTCCGTTTGTTATAGGTAATGAAAATGTTTATTCTTACGACGGTTATCACAAATTCATATGGGACGATGCTCTTAAAACTGAACCCATGTTTTCAGTTTATTCGGATATAAAACTTGGTAAGGGTATTGTATTGGGTTATCGTCATGCGGCGCAACATCTTAATTTAAAAGTTACGGAAAAAGACCTTAAAACCGGTGTTACCACCGAATTATATAAAACAGACTATTATACATTTTTTAAGGCCCAAGAGGAACACCGTGATTCAGCCCTTAAAAAGATAAAAGAATATGAAACTGAATTGGGTATAAATGCTTTTGATGAATCCTCTCCTGAAATTAGAGATACTGATGAATTCAAAGCTTATGATGAAGCTCGGGAAAAAGCTTATTGGACATCCGATGCGTCGAGATCTTCTAACAACTCTTTTCTAACTTTTAGTGATGATAAAAATGAACTGACATATAATTATTATTATTTAGAAGAAATAAATGAGGAAGACAAGGAAAACCACAAAAGACAGGTGAAGGGTATTATCGTGAATGCAGTGAATAAGGTTCGTCGAGAATTAAATAAAAGTGGTGACTTAACTATCAGCGAAATACAGAATGATCCTTTCCAGGATATAGTAAGTGATGATTTCGGTGAGGTGTCAGGCATTCATTATATTCAACAATACAAAACTAAAATACAAAAAAATTTAACTTCAGTGAGAGAAGACGCATGGGCAGAGCTTAACAATAAGAAATTGCCATTCGATAAATTAATAACGGACAAAAATGGTGACAAATATGAGGTAAGAAGAGAACATTCAAGTAAGTGGCAGGCTCTTAAGAAGAATTTAGAAAATGCTCGACACGTTTGGCAAATGCTTCCATTCAATGTGGATGAACCAGTATATACAAAACAGCGCGAGGTTTGGAGAACCAGATCTGCTACTATGGAAAATTTTTCGTTAATGAAGCACACGTACAATCACGCGGAAAAACTTCTGTCAAATTTAAAAGACGCCGACCAAGATGATCTTGATAAGAGGGACTTTACTTATGTGGATTGGAATAAGGGTAAAGATTTACCAGAGAGGAAACTAGTTGAAACCCTATATCCTAATAACGATGTAGGTGATAATCCGGTAAAGCCACGTGACAGGAAAGATGGTACAAAAGCACACGAAGCTTTTAGACAGGGACAGTATGGAAGTTCGGTATCTATAAGCGGTGATATAATGGTTGTTGGTGCACCAAATACGGGTAAAGGTAAAAAAATGAATTTAAAAGTAAAAGGTGGTACAACGAATGTTATAGAATTTGATGATGATGGTAAACGTAACGATATACTTACTACAAAAGAAATTTACGAGTACCCGGATTCTGGTGCTGCTTTTATAATGAAAAGAGATGATAAAGACGGTGATTGGTACAATATCGGTATAGTTAAAGGTGGTAATGCTCCCGATAAAACTGGATCAGCTGTTTCTGTTGATAAGGGTTACATAGCGATAACATCTATGGGTGATAATAGTTCTGAAAATCTCCATAAAGGTTTTTATAAAGATCATAAACCCATGAGAGACTGGGCTATTGAAAATATGGGTCCGGCGACCATCCCTAATGACGGTGTTACTGAGTCGTCGTTTCGAAGTGAAAAAAAATATAAAAAGGAGTTTACTAATACCGAAAAAGTATCACCTTGGGAAGTAACCGAGAAAGTTCGTAACGTTGGTAATATAAGTGATGATGCATGGTCTAGGAGCACGAAAGTTGTACGTAAAAATAATTATTTTGGGTTTACATCTAAACATGGTAGAAAAATTTATGCAGATAAGGATGGAGTTAGATATTTCGATGGAGAATACGAATTTATAGATGAAACTAGAACGTATTTTACAAAAGAAGAGAAAAGCTCTAAATCCTGGAAAATCGCATTAGAACGATTACCATGGTCAACAAATGACGATGTAAATACAGTGGATAAAGAGTATAGTGGTTATAAAAATGCGATCGGTGTCAGATTATGGAAAGATGAAGATGGTTTCATAAGAAATTACGACGAAGCAGGAAAACCATTGATTGAAGACGTAAACGGTGAATATCATTATAGTGTCAAATACTTACCAGAAGAAAAACAAAGTATGATTATTGATGGTTACCGAAAACATCTACTAAAAAACAGTGATAATAACGCAAAAGGTTCGGTTGGTTTTCTTCGTGTTAATGGTAAAGAAATTGAGTTTATAGGCGACAGTGTTTTTACTGACGGTGGTACTAATAAGGGTTTTGGTACGAGTGTTTCAATTAGCGTTTTTAAGTCTGGATCTGTTTTTGCTGCAGTTGGTGCACCTAATGGAAATGAAAACGTAAGTGATAAGGTTTTTATATACAGAAAAAGTCGAACTGGAAAACGTTTTGTTTTGATAAAAACAATAGAAGGACCTGATAAACTATCTAAATTTGGTGCATCTGTTTCGATAACTCAAAGTGTAATGAGTTATGATAAAAAAGTAAGCGGTGGTGGAGTGACTACGGACTATGCATATCAAGGTAAACTAGTTGTAGGTGCCCCTGATACGAATAATGGTAAAGGTGCAGTTTATATTTATTCCATGAACCGTGCGAATTATTACGATTGGGGTGTTGGAAAAATGTTAGTACCAAACGAAAACGATGTTCGTAAAGCAGATTATAAAATAAGTCTTTCTCTCGAAGAAGGTGATAATTACGGTGCAAGTGTGTCTATTAGTAATAGTGTAATGGCTATAGGTGCTCCGGGTAAAGGTTTGACGTCTCTCGGTGGAGCGACGGTAAATTTAGACGATATGGGAATTGTATATGTTTATAATGAAATGTCACGCGAAATCCGCTCAGCTAATTGGCCTTACAATTGGCACAACAAATGGGCACAAAGTATTATTATACCACCCATATACTCGAATAATTTCAATAATACGAGGAGCGATGACGAAAATTCAGATATGGGTACTGGGAAATACAATCGCCATATAAACGAATTCCAAGGACAAAAAACTGACCGCGACAAGTATAATGCTAATGATTATCAATATACAGATGATGGTTATAACATATTTGGTAGTTATGGTGATATAAGGTTTGGTAGTTCGGTTTCTGTTGATGATGGTAAATTGGCCGTTGGTGCGCCGTATAGCATGTCATATACAGAAGAATGGTGGGAAAAGCGTCCTAGTGAAAATTATACAGGTGTAGTTACAACGTATACTCGTGATATAAACACGGGTGGGTGGGAATTAGATCAATGGTATCAAGATGTACTTGGACAAGCTGAATCTGTAGGAATAAAATCCATGTTCGGTACATCTGTGGATGTAGATGCTGCGGGTAATCAGTTAGCGGTTGGGGTACCTGGGTATACACCGTTTTATAATAGAAAAGAAAATACGGGTCGTGCAATGGTTTATAATCTATCTAATCGTAGTATAGAAGAAACGAATGAAAAATTGTGTTATTCGATGGTAAGATTTGTTGATAAAGATAATCAAACCGAATTTGTAGATAGAAGTGGTCCTTGGAAATCGAGCAATACTAAAGGTACTATTTTAAAAAATAATGAACGTATAGGTGTGATTGATGATGAAACTGAATATATGACTATATATGGTAGTACTGGTCGATATGCTGATGCATGTGAACCCATGATGCCAAATATACCAACATTATCTGTACCAACATTTAATCACGAAGTGAGTGTTTTGCTTAAAACGGTTACATTTAAATTCACAGATGTTACGAATAAGAACGAACAGTATTCAATACAAATTGAACGTGGAAATGGAAATGTTTTAAAAACACAAAGAATAGGAAAGGAAGACATGAAAGAAGTCGATGAGAAGGGAAAGTGGGCTAAAGAATGGAAAAATGGAGCTTGGCGTTGGTACAAAACAGATCCCACTTATAAATACATAAACTCATTTACATTGACTCACGAAGAAACTTCGTACGACACGCACACATATATTGTTAAACTAATTCACACGGGTGATAACGGTGTTGAAACCGTATCAACAAGTAAACACAAATTAGAAATTAAAAAGGTAGCCGGTCGTTGTCTAAGCGATATCGATCCTCACTGTGGGATTAAGTATTTACGGGGCGCTTGTCAAAGTGGTGGCCTTCTGAGAAACGCATTTCGTGATAAGGACCTCGAATATGTTACAATTAGTAGTAAGGACGATGAAGCTAATAACAAATATGAAAGTTTTAAAGACGCAGCAAAAGCTTTAGGTAAAGACCCAGAATTATTTAAAAAATATAAACAAAAAATAATGGATGTAATAGAAGAACCGATAAAGAATAGTGGAACTTGGTTGAATAGCAGTAGTATTATTGCAGACGACGGAACACATGTTCAAGCAACTGCCGAACAGCTATACGACGATACTGGTGATTGGCAACCTACTCTCCGCTATGATCATTGGCACATTAGAGAGATATACGTGAAACCAGAAAACTATATGAAAGATGGTAAAAAATATTATTATTTTGATCTTTATTTTAGTATAAATCACCAATACACAAAAAAACATGGATGGGGTGGGTGTGACGCTGAAAAAGACACTAGGAAATTCGTAGAACCAGACATTACAATTACGGAATCGGCGGAACTAATGACGTTTGATATTGAATTGACGAGCCGTGATAAGGATGTTACAGCAACGCTCACGAACATCGTCAATCCAGACCCGTTTTATACACTTTATATTAATGGTACGGATAAGCAAGTCGCTTCGCATAATTTTAAAAGTTCCGATACGAATGTTTCGTTGGAATGGCAAGAAACGAGTTTTGGTACGAAAACATATACGGTCAAGCTTAATGGTACAACAAGTAGTACTGAAAGTATAAAACTAAAAAATTCACGAGGACGAAGATAATGAAATTAAAATAATTAGTAATAATAGTAAAAGATGTTTTTGATTCTTATGATGTTTTGTTGTTTACTTTCACTTGTAATCGGTGGTGCATATTTTTATAAAAATCGTGGTCAATTTACAGCTGAAATAATACCAATGAATCTTATCGAAACTTATAACCCCGCCGAAGCTTCAGGGCGATCAGGCGCTGTTAAAACCGATGACTATACAGCCTTATCTAAAAATGTTGATGTCGGTATAAAATTTGAAAATACACAAGACGGTTTAGATATAGATGAAATTATTGCTCGTCGGTACATAGACGGTATAGAGAAACAGGAAAAGACTATTAAGAAAACAGACGAACCAAAAATGTTTAAAGAGAACGCGGTTAGTAAAATTGTTTTTAGTGGTAAAGATAATGACGGTATCAGTGCCGTTGGTGAAAACAAAGTAAAACTGTTTTATAAACAAAAACTTACGGGTGTTGAAATGGAATTAACACCTAAGGATATAGCTCCTATACCAATTGAAGAAAAAGAATTGGAAGAAACGCTTGGGTTACAAGAAAAGAAAGTCATTTTGTTAGAACCATCACTTTCGAAGGAACAAGATAAGAAAGCTAAAATTAGTCAAGGTTTTGTAGCTGATGGGTACTATATGTTTTTTGACGGTGCCGGTAAACTGGAAGACCTGATGACTTTTACTGACGGTGATACAACAGCAGTTAAAGTTATACTTGTACCTGCTACACGAAATGGTGATAATTCTAAATTCAAAATTAAGATAAAAGGTGGTAGCGATGACGGTAAATTTTTTGGGTACACTGATGCCGATAGTACTACTTTACCACGCGAAGTTGGTATTTTGGGAGACGAAACTAAATCTATAGTATGGGAAATATTGGAAAGTACAAAAACTGATTATATACGTCTTAGACCTATGGGTAAAGAAGGTGAATTCTTAATGTACGATACTTCAGATACGAATTCGGATAATCATAAATTGGTTATTCAAAACATTGAGAACATGACTGGTCTTACATATAAATGTTCTTACCAATCGATGGATATATTGTTATCAGTAGAACCAAGTGAAACTGCATTTACCGCGTGTAGTTAACTAATAATTCACACATTTTTACTTTTGATCGAGGTAAACATGTTTGAAAATAAAAATAAAAATGTATAATATAAATAAACATGGAAAGAAAATATATTTACGGTGGCGTGGCACTTGTTGTTATTATTTTTATTCTGTTTTTGATTATGAGAAATAAAGGAACTGATTCTTCTTCCTCACCCGGTGATGTCGGGCCAACCATTGAGGTCGGCGATTTACAGGGCACACAAAACCCGGATAAATCTGATAATACGACTGATAATACCAAAACTTCATCGTATATGATTAAAAAAACAGAGGGATACGACTCGTCTGGGGATACTTTTGATGATACGGAACTTTCTAAGAACATTCAATTAGGTTTAACGTGGAGTAACGGTGGCGGTTGGGATGAAATTGATACAATTAAAGTTAAATGGGAACAGAAAGTAACTGATTCAGATGATAATACTAAAACGATAAATAAGGTAAGAATGACAAAAGAAATAAATAAAAGTACTGCTAATGCTAATTATTTTTCCCAATATATGTCTGGTCTTACTCACACATTTACAGCTAATGATGGACTTACTGGAGATTCAAAGTTTAGTGCCGTTGGTGAAAACATGATTCACGTTTACTATATTGACAAAAACAAGAACAATGAAGAAGTTAGATTAACACCCGATGATGTAGCAACGTTTGTTGTTACGGTCGATATGCTTTCCGCAACAAAAGATTTGTTATCTGCTAAGACATATACTTACAAACCCACAACCGGTACAGCAACTATATCTGCAACTATAGCTGAAACTGAATATTACCTGTATAACAATGCAATTAAAACAGATATGATTAGTCATATTAAATATGATAATGTCGCCACTCCTGGTACAGTTGTTTTATTACCCGAAGGTGAAAGTGCGAATAATAGTATAGTTCGTTTAAAAGTGAAATTTAAGAACGCGAACGGAACCAACAAAGACGATGGAGGAAAGTATTTTCTTAAGCGTAATTCTGATGGGAAAATTATAATTGAGAAAGATACTACCACCTTTACAGAGGCTTATAAATTTGAAGTTGTTAGTGGTACAGCAGTTGAAGAAGATCAAGAAGAATTTGTACGATTTAGACACACAGACAGTAGTAAAAAAGATAAATTCATGATGGTTGATTTTGGGGAAAATGGTGATAAAAATTTAAAAATTAAAAGTTATACTACGATCGACGACGCCTGTACAAATAAATCTTTAGACTTTATACTTTCTAGCACTAAACAAAGTGACAGAGCTGCTGATTGCACAAGCGCTTAAAGAACACCTAAGTTGATACTATATAAAGTAAAAAATAATTATTATAATAAAAATGACGAGTGTATCTACAAATAAAAATATCGACGTCATTCGTGATAATAACGTCTTAATGGAATACGTTGGTAAAAATACGAACGAATTGAAGCAAATGCTTTTAAAATTCATGGAGGAGTCTGCGCGAAGAGATTCTGAATCGTCAAAACTAATTACTCATTTAACCAATGAAGTAAATGTTTTGAAAGAAGAATCTGTTAAGACTAATATATTGCTTGAGAGTATGAAAGAGAAGCTTGAAAAACACGAACCTACCAGGCGTGTTGTGAAGAAATCCAGGGATGAATCTACCCGAGTTCAGTGTTCGTGTCTTACAACTAAAGGTACACGGTGTACTCGATTTGTTTATGACGGCGAAACCATGTGTGTGATGCATAAAAGAATGCAAAGCAAAAAGGACTCTGATAAACCTAAGGTTAATGAAACTGAGGGTGGTGGTACGGTTTCAAAAGATGATACGAATGAAAAATCTAATGGTAAAAAGGTGGTAAAAAGGGGGAAAAAGTCGAGTGGTAAAAAAACTAAAGACCCACCACCTATGCATAACCACGAACCGGGTGAAGATCCAACTGAACCGTGTTCCCTGTGTGAATCACACGGTGATATATTCGATCCAACTTTACCAGATCACGAATTTACTGGAACTATTGTTGATGGTAAAACATTGGAAGAACGTCTAAGGATTGCTATCGAGGAAGAGGAAAACGAAAGTAATCTCACATCAAATACACATTCTACTACGAGTGTCGAACCCGAAAAAAAGTCATGGGCTGATATGGCTGACGAGGACGATGGCATGATTTAAATATTCTTTTTTTAATAAATTTTAATCAATATCTCTTTAAAAAATTATTGTTTTTTAAACAGTTATTTTATACTTTAAAAATGTACTTTAATTATTTTTTATAAAACAAGTTTTTGACACGTTCTTGTATTTTAACTTTTTCATCTTTTCTTTGGTTATCGATAGTGTGTTTTATATCTTGAACAATTGGATTAAGATTTATTATCTTTTGCATTTTTTTGCGTTCTAAAACACCTGCGACACACAATTCCTGCCACTCGTGTAATGTAATTACAGAATCTTTTAATTCGTCTAACGTTTTTTCCGTTTTGTATAGAATACGTTCGTTAAGTTTTGGATCTGCTGCACGCATTAAATAGTATGTCATTGCAGTAACATCATCGTGTGAGAATGATTCCGTGTCATTGCTATCTATACTATTGTTATCTTCTTGTCCACTTTCGTAAGATTTTGCGAAACAGTTTTTGACGAGTTTTTTGAGTTCCTCGAAGTCTAAATCACCTTTACCATCTTCATCTGCTTCTTTGAAAACTTTAGATGCTACACACGCTTGTGCGGCATATTGAGCGGCCTCGTTAACAGGGTCGAATTCTTCTTGTATTATACTTTTATAAACTGGTGATATGTCACCCATTAAGAACTTTGCAACGAATCCTACAATGGATGATGCAACTCCCAAAAGAACCAAACCAGATGTCAATTGAAGAAGAACGAAAACGTAGTTAACTTCACCAACAATACCACTTTGTTGGATATCAATTAAAATACCATACCTGTAAAAGTCAACATATATACCATTGGGTTGACCGGTTGTTAAATTAACTGGGTTGTTTATATCAAACATGGTTGTGTTTGGCAATTGTTTATAGTATATTTCATCACCTTTGGAAAACCAACCTATCTTTGGTTCGACGTTAATTATAGCATATGTATCTTGATTTCCTATTTTTATGTTATCTTTGTGTAAGTTGTAATTGTGATATTTAACTTTAATGTTTAAACGTACACCACTTGTTCTTACATACGGGTATTTATCCGTGTCATTTCCAGCACCATTGAAGCCGGTAATGTCATTGGCGAATTCGGGTGATTGTTCATCTAAACGTTTATCGAGTTCTACACCCGCTATATCTAACCATTCAGACATTTTGAGTCTAACCGATTGACCTTGATCGAATGTGTATAAATTTTCGTCTGATCCTTCTTTTCTGATATATGTTATTGGTTTCGGACCCGAATCTATAGATGAATCGAAATAGTGATTGAATGCGAATATACTATCTTCTATACCAACTGCTAAGAAATTGGCTTCCATTGTGTGGATACATTGATCCATGACAAGTTTGCACTCTTTAATTCCATGTGGTTCCATCAAACATCCAGTTTCCGGTTTAGTGTATCGTTGTCTGAGTGTTTCGGCGATATGTGTCGTGAAAAACATGACATTACCCGTTGGTAATTTTGATATCAATTCTGCACCCGTGTAGTACGCACATATTGGAACTTTATAATACCAATCTGCGGAATAATTAAACGCATAATTTGCAAGGTTATCACAAAACGATGGGTTGTTGTTGTATATATCGAGTTGTGTGTTAGAATATTCATCGCCTCCAAGACCCCAAGAACTTACGACACCTGTTGGTACCTCGCGTTCGATATATGTTTTTTCATTAAAAAGTGAATATATAACCCATATTACAACTAGCATTTGTAACATATAATTCAATAATGCCAGTTTCCAGTCACGGAGGACTGTAACCTTTTCTGTCCTATATGTCATATTCATGACATTGCTTCTGATCCATTTCCATGCTGGGTTCAGCCTGGATTGGGAACGTTTCATTTTTATAATATAAATAGGGATTAAAAATTTTTATACTTTTTGTATGAAATAACCGCATTTCATGATAGAAAACTGGTATACAAACCTATGTCTATTTCAAACGTAAAATAAAACGTACATAAACGTTTGAAATAGGTTACACTTTACTATAACCACAAAATGAAACCTAATTGATACCTTAAATAATACATAATTTAGGCTTCTAAATCGCAAAAAAACAAAAATATCAGGCGAATTAATTTCTTAGCTAT
>Ga0315316_10000761_pt1 | contig 21705 bp, 20 predicted proteins | sample M160m3416metaG_FD_203702 | JGI IMG/M metagenome (GOLD analysis project Ga0315316, IMG submission 203702) | Ammonia-oxidizing marine archaeal communities from Monterey Bay, California, United States - M1 60m 3416 | ecosystem: Environmental > Aquatic > Marine > Intertidal zone | place: USA... | reverse complement strand
AGACAAAAAGCCTACAGGAATAATAAGAATGCATGACCTCCTTAAGTCTGGTTTAGTTTAATTTTTAATGAAATTATTTCTATTTTTAATCAATCTTTCATTAGTTTTTCTACCTTTAAGCTCAGAACAGGAGATACCGGAAACTGCTAATCAAGCTGGAATAGAAACCCAATTAGAAATAGATAAAATAAGATATTCTTCAAATGAAAATAAAATCAAAACTGAATTAACTTCTCCTCAATTAAATGTAGATCCTGATTTAGAGAAATTTTATATTTTAGATCCTTCGTTTTCAATAAGAGAGGAAAACAACTATAAAACTATAAATGCTTCTGCGGCTAGCTTTAATAAAAGAAATAATTTAATTGAATTTGAAGACAATGTTCAGATAAAAATCTCTTCAAATTCTCAGAGTTTAATACTGGATACTACGAAATTAATTTTGAATAAAGATGATGACTTAGTCACCACCAAAACGAATACATACTTCAAATCAAATAATTTTAATATTAACTCAAGAGAGCTCATCATAAGAGATTTTTCAACGGACCAAAATCAGATTGTCTTCGTAGATGGAAAAATAATAAACCCGGCTACAAGTGAAAAATTAGGTAGTGCCAGTAAAATCAATTACTCTTTAGATTCTGGTATCTTAATAATGAAAGGTTTGGCTGTAATCAAAAATAAGGCTCTTTCAGTGTATGCCGATGAAATTCATTTTGACCCGGATAATAAAAAGATTATTAAATCTGTGAATTCAACAATCATTAATAATTCCCAATGAAATTAGTAGCTAAGAATCTTAAAAAAAAGTACGCAGGAAAAGTCGCTGTGGACTCAGTTTCTATAGAGGTATCCGCAGGTGAGACGGTAGGCCTTCTAGGTCCAAATGGTGCAGGGAAAACAACTTTTTTCTATATGATAGTTGGGTTACTAGGAGTAGACACCGGAAGAATCTTTATTGATTCAGAAGACATAACTGATAAAGGAATAGCCTCTAGATCAAAATCAGGTCTATCTTATTTGCCTCAAGAACCTTCTATCTTTAGGAGGCTATCTGTAAAAGAAAACATTTTAGCTGCACTGGAGCAAAGGCTAGACTTGAATAAAATAGAAAGATTAGAAAAACTTAAAGATTTATTAAATCAATTTGATCTTAATGAGTTCTCAGGAACAACAGGTATTAAGCTTTCTGGAGGAGAAAGAAGAAGAGTTGAAATAGCCCGAGCTCTTGCTTCAAACCCAAAATTCTTATTACTAGATGAACCCTTTGCAGGTATAGATCCTATTGCTGTTTCAGCTCTTAAAAAAACTATTAATTCTTTAAATAACTCTGGTTTTGGAATTTTAATAAGCGATCATAATGTAAGAGATACAATGCAAATCTGTCATAAAGTTCTAATCATGAGCGAAGGAAAGATTGTTGCAAAAGGATCTCCACTAGAAGTTAGCAAAAATAAAAAAGTAAAGGAAGTGTATCTGGGTAAAGATTTCTTAGCCTAAGCTATGAAACAAGTTCTCAAACAAAATCAGAAAACTTCTTTAACACTCACTCCTGCTCTTCAGAACCAAATTAAGCTCTTAAGTTTTAATGGACTAGATATTCGTGAAGAATTTAATAGGCTTTTGGAGGAGCCAGACGAAGATCTAGATAAAAAATCAATAAAATATTTCAGGGATGAACTTCTAATTGATAGTTATAGAAAATTCCTTCAAGGACCTTCTCAAATAAAAAAGAATCCGGATCTAGTAGATTTTAAAGATCTCAGATCCAGCTTAGCGGAACAATTTATGTTACTTACTCTCAAGAAATCAGATTACTTAATTGGTGAATACCTTATAGATTCAATTGAACCTGAAGGTAGATTAGATCCTGAGATAGACTATGACGATATTAAAGTTCTTGTTTTTGAATCTTTTAAAGAAAAGATTTCAAACCATGATATTGAAAGAGTTCTAGATAAAATACAAGAATTAGAACCAGAAGGTTGTGGCTATAGATCCATAACAGAGTCATTAATCATACAAATCAGAAATCTTGATATTGAACAAAAGCTGATTATTTTAACTACTGAAGCCGTAAATAACATTAGCCAACACAAAACTACCATTGATAAGCTTGATAAAGAGATTCAGGAGATCATCAAAGGTTTAAGCTACCATCCTGGTTTAGCAATTGAATCAGAAGGTGCTTTTTACACAAAGCCCGACCTTGTGGCAATAAAGAAAAATAATGATTGGTTTGTTTCCCTTAATGATTCTTATATGCCTAAAGCAGTACTAGAAAATATCAATGGAAAATTGAATAGCCTGGATTCAGATAAAAAAGTAGAAATAAGATCATTCTTAAATGGCCTTGAAAGAAGACAACAAACTCTTTTACTTGTAGGTGAATATCTTTTAAAGAAACAAGAAGATTTCTTGAATAAGCAAACATACCCATTACCAATAACTTTGCTGGAGATAGGAGAAGCTTTAGAACTTAGTGAATCAACCATTTCGAGAGTAATTCAATCAAAATATATTCAATTACCTGATAAGTTAATTTCCCTAAATTCTTTATTGGAACGCAGAGTTAATGCTAAGTCTGATGGTAGAGATATTTCTCCAAGAGAGTTAGAAAGATTGCTAGTTAAATTAACCTCTGAAGAGGATAAAGAGGTTCCATATACTGACGAAAACTTAAGATACATACTAAAAGAATCTTACTCAGTCGATATTGCTAGAAGAACCATATCAAAATATAGAGAAGGAATTAATATACCAATAGCTCGTTTTAGAAAGAAACAATCTTTAACAAGATAAGCTTCGTTAAATACGATCCAGGGTTTGTTTATATCTTGAGACTGGAAAGTATATTAGTTCTATGGTCACCTAATCCTCGAACCATCCTTCAAAATTAGTTTTAGGATTTTCTAAACTACCTGAAATAGTCCACTTTCCACTACTAATCTTATCTAAATTTCTTTTAAAAGCTTTACCGGCAATATAAACAACGCCGGCCGTCAAAGGACCTCCAAGGATTAAAGCATAAGCAGGTAAATATTCCCTAAGAGGGAGAGTCATCACCACTTCTAAATCTAGAAGATTAAATTTACCATTCTTGTCTTTAGTAACAGCTCCAATCCATTTGAATTCACTAGAGCCACTCTTGAAGAAAAGAGGATTAATCGTCTTTACACTTTTTGAATCTACGTAGAGACTGCCTTCTACTTTATCAGCGGTAAATCCAGATCTATATAATTTTCTAAAATCTAGACTAGTAACTTTCTCAAAAGTATCCGTCACATTAAATATGCTAATTAATCGTAATAAATTATTTGGGGCTTCTATTTCTGTGTCTTTGTTTTGAATAGTTATATCTACAATACTTAGTCCTACTTCTCCAACTATTCTTTTAAATTCAAAATCCCATGGTAAACCTTTCCATTTGATGTCCGGATAAAGCTCTATCTCCCCTATTGAAGAGTTAAGATCTAGACCTATCTGATTGAAAGCTTTTTCAGGAGAACCTGAGTAAATCCTAGTTTTTAATCTTGAATCCCATCCAAAAGAATTCTTGGTTATTAATAATTCTGATTTCTGATTTTCCTTATTCTTTGCAACTCCCCAGCGCCCATAACTCCCTTGAATATCTAAAAGTGCAAGAGAATCTTTTAAAGGTAAAAGTCTAAAGCTCCAGTTCCCAAAAGATTTAGAGTCAATTAACAAACTCTCAACAGAAAATGAAATCGGATTATTGATGCTATTAAAGATACTTATGAAAAAGTTATTTTCTTGTGTTTCATTAATATTAAGTTTGAGGAAATCCAATTTCAAATCGATTTCTTGATTGTTTTTTAGTAATACAGATCCAGAAAAGTCTCTATTCTTCAAAGTAAAAATAGGCCCATCCGGAGAAGTGTTCATTTTGATATCTGTATCTATAATTACAGTTGAAGATAATTTGATCTGCCCTATATTAAGATTATCTATGGTAAAAGGGTTGCCAGATAATGAATTCGAAATAATCTGAAATTTACTTATATTTCTAAAATCCATTTCTTCAAATGATCCGATCAGTTTTATTTGATTAGCCCGAACAGAGACGGATTGTTTTTTGGGTCCAGCAATAACGTAACCTTCTAATTTATCATCTCTTGAAATAAATCGTCCTCTTAAGATATCTCCATAAACAAACTTAAATTGATTTTCTTTATCTAACTCAGTGAGATCTAATTTAAAAGGTATTTCAGAATTAGAATCTTTTTTAAATGGGCTAAATAATTGAATTGCCGTACCCTTGAGCTGAGATTCAATGGTTGCTCTAGAACTAGCAAGAGCATGACCTCTGATATATCCAGGAAGTATGAATTCAATATTAAATTGCGAGCTACCACTTAAGAATTCTGAGTAATCATGAAATGAGAACAGTTGACTTAGATTGAGTTTAGATTCAGAGGAAATAACAGTTCGAATTTCTTTTTCTATTTTCTTCGTGGATATATCAAACTCCACTGGTATAGAATTAAGATTAAAAGATACTGAACTTTTTTTAAAACCCAGATCACTTTTGAAGTCTATTGTTGAATATAGATTTTTTATTAAAAAATTTTCATCTTTTAAAACTAAAGAGGCATCTGTGATACCTGTCTCTACTGTAAGTAAGCTAGAACCGCCCAGAAGACTAGGTTCATTTGCAAGAGGGGTATAAAAACTAAATACAGTTGAGTGCTCGCCTGAGAGGCTCTTTCCTGCAAAACTTGAATTGTATGAATCATATAGGTCTAATATCGTGCTGAACGGCCCACTACTTTTTCCTTCAATTTCTAAATTATAGGTTTTGTTTATATCTCTAGAAATCTCTACATCAGCAATTATTTCAGAATTAAATACTTCACCTCTTATAATTTTTCCCTTGAAATTTGTATTATCTAATTCTCCCATTAAAGCTATTTCTTCTATGTTAGTGGAAGCAAGCGTTAAGCAAGCATCTTCTAAGGATAAATTCATCTGGAAAGAAGAACTGCTATCCGTGAACTTATAATCTGCTGGACCCCTGTAAAGAAGGGAAGCAGAATTTAAAACACCGCAGCCAATATTGTTATTTATCCATGGTTTTATATATTTTGTTGCTAATAAGTTCGGAATAAAGTCAGAGACCTTGTCGAGTGTAATATCTTTTAGCTCAAGAAATAATGCGAGATCTCCGAAAGTGTTCATTGACGAAGGGATAAAAGAAATATTGCCTCTGAATGGTGAATTTCCACTATAAAAACTAAAAGATTCATTAATTAATTCGTACCTATCTTTGTTACGAGTTATGTAGAAATCGCCCTTTAAACTATTAGCAACAATCTCTTCATCAAAGAAATATTTAGAAATGACTCTTAAAGAAGGACTGTCCGCTCTGACTATAAATTTCTCTTGATTAGAAGTTATCACTTTTCCTTCTAAACCCGAAAAGGAATAGCCTCTTAGTCTGTCTTGAAATTTGATATCAGTGAAATTTGAAGAAAGTAGATATTCTCCTTCTGAGCCAAAAATTCCCGTAAAATTTTTAAATTTTCCATCTAGTGAAAAGTCTCTACTGAAATTGGGTAACATTGCATTTAACTGCGACTTAAGAAAAGGATCTGAGAGCTTAAATTCAGGAACATCTATTTTTATTTTTTTATTTACCGATGATAATAAAATATTTGGCAGAACGTATTTTCTTTCTTTAAGGGTGTAAGAAGATTTAATGAAAAAAGCAGATGCAATGGAATTGCTGAGACCGATTTTAGCAGTTAATTTCCCTTCATCTGATAAGAAGCCTGGAGATTGTAGATTTATTTCTCCAGATACATTTACTAGTCTATTATTTAGATAACTTATCTTTAATAGCCCGTCAACTTTTCCTAAACTAGAACAAGCACCACACAAAGCTTTTATTAATGGGTCATTAAAATTTATTTGGGCTATATTGAATTCACCCAAGAATGAATCAGCTATAGATTGATTAAATTGCGGCTGCAAAGAGATCGTTAAGCTGCCAAGCCTAGCACTATCTTTTAAAGAAACGTAGAAAATAGAATCTGAGGAAGAAGAAAGATTGGCATAAACCTTCTCTATAGAAACTTTTGAATTAATTCCTGTTATATTTAAAGAAATATTTTTTAAATAGATACCTTCCATGCCGTACAGGCCATTAAGTTGATAGCTTGGCGATAAAGATATTCTCTCTGGGTTATCTATCGTTACGGATCCGCCACTTACATTCAAGCTCTGAAGAGGTTTAAAAGAAAACAACCTTAGTAAATTAAATCTAGATTCAACTATAGAAAAATATAACTTTTCTTGTTTATTGCTAATATCTGAGACCCTTAAGCCTTCAATGGCAACATAAGGCTTGTAAGGATGCCATTCTGTATTTATTTTTTTATATTCAAACTCATAGTCAAAGTAATTAAATGCAGTCTTAAGTAGATAAACATTAAATGAACCGTAAGAAAGCAGAGTAGAAAGTAAAAAAATAAAACTCACTCCAACTGCAGCAGTCCTCAGAGTGTATTTAAACAATTTATTCAAATTATTAAGTCTTTATCCAGCGTCTGCGATAGAGTCGACAAAGATGGTAAACAGGAGCCCATGAAAGAGAACTCAAAATTGCGAAATATAAGGTATTTATAAAATAATAATTATCAGAAAGATTTGTTCTATTGACTTCAGAGTCAAGAAAATCAAAAGCTAAAATCTGCTTAACAAATATTGCTATAATAAAAATAAGAAAAGACTGTTGCCATATAGGGGTAATCCTAAATTGATAAAAAAACCTCTGACAAAGATACGATATCAGTACAAACAGCAACCCATGAAGGCCCAACAAGGAGCTGTGCAGCAAATCTATCAACACTCCAAATAAAAGAGCCGTGGTTATGCCAACTTTATCGGGCAATGCCATATTCCAGTAAATTAAGATCAGTAAAACAAATGAAGGTTTTATAAACTGAAAATTATTAGAGAAATTATAAGAATCAATGATAAGTCCTATAAAAAGACATAGGTATATTAATAATCTATTCTTTAATGCCCTATTCATCAACTTGAATATTCTTTTTTACTAGAAAATAATCTTGATCAACGGGAGATTGAAGGAAAGCGACTTGAATATCTAAAAATTCATTATCAGTATTATCCTTAATAGTCTTTATCTTAGCCACAGGATATCCAGAAGGATAAACACCCCCTAAACCTGAAGAATAGAGCTCCTCCCCAATTTTATATTCAGCAGATTTCTTTATATTATTTAAATGCCCTAAACGACTCAAACCAGAGCCTTGCAGAATGGCATGTAACCTTGATGTAGATGATACAACAGGGACTAGAGATCTTGAATCCTGAACCAACATGACCTCTGCGTTCAAAAGGCCTTGTGAAACAATTCTTCCTATAAGTCCTTTTTCAGAAAGCACTGCATTATTTTTAGCAAAGACTTCTTCTTGTGAGTTTACACTTATTGTCATCACAGGCTTAAGATCATTAGAAGAAAGAAACTTCTTTTTGACTAAGTAGTAATTATCTGGATTATCGTCAATAGAATCCTCTAAAGAACTTAAACGTTTATTTTCAAATGAAATCTCATTCATAAGAGAATTCATAGATTTTAGTTTAAAGTTTTCTTGTTCCAGAGCCTTGATGGTAAATCTTAAATCTTGTCTCGTATTAAAAAAATCTATTACTGTGTTAAAAATAAAAACAGGAGTCTTAGCGATATAAATGACTGGGATTAGCATGTCTTTACCGTAAGCTCTTAAAATCTCTGAGGATTTATAATTAATGTCCGTCAAAATAAGGAGGAAACAGAAAGTTAGAGAGAGAAGGACCTTGGAAGGCTTCATTGTTGGTATCGCAAAAATAGCTTCGCTAGTTATGTTAGAAACCTTATGTTCTTTTCTGAGCATTATTGAATGATACTCAGGCTAAAATAATATGGAAATCTTTTATTTACTATTCTGTTGAGAGAAGGTCAATATCGTACTTATCCATAATTTCAAGTGCACTTCCACCTCCTCTAGCAACACAAGTCAAAGGTCCTTCTGCGACCAATACTGGAATCCCGGTTTGATTTGATATAAGTACATCTAAATCTCTAAGCATCGCCCCACCCCCAGTCAAAACAATACCGCGTTCAGAAATATCAGCACTTAGCTCCGGGGGTGATTGTTCAAGAGCAGTTCTTATTGCTTGAACTATTGAAGAAAGAGGTTCAAGCATAGCATCATAAGCTTGTTTACTATTCATATGAAAAGTTATAGGTACACCTTCTGCTAGGTTACGCCCCCTTACTTCCATCTCTATAATTTCAGAATCAGGAGAGGCGGTTCCAATTTTATGTTTAATTCTCTCAGCAGTAGCATCACCTATCAATACGCCCTGATTTCTTCTTACATAAGAGACTATTGACTCATCAAGCTTATCTCCTCCTACTTTTAAAGAATTTGCATAGACAACACCGTTTAAAGCCAATATCGCTATTTCTGTTGTCCCTCCTCCAATATCCACCACCATGGAACCGCTTGCTTCTTCGACAGGGAGTCCTGCCCCTATGGCAGCAGCCATTGGTTCTTCTATCAGGCGAACCTCTCTGGCTCCAGCCTTGAGAACAGATTCGCGTATAGCTCTCCTTTCTACTTGCGTTGATTGGCAAGGAACACACACCAGAACTCTTGGGCTCGGTCTGACAAAACTATCATCATGTACTGTTTGAACAAAATGCTTTAACATTTCCTCAGTAACCTGAAAATCAGCAATAACACCGTCTTTAAGGGGTCTAATAGCGGTAATGTTACCTGGGGTTCTGCCTAACATCTTTTTTGCTTCAGTGCCTACGGCTACAACTGTTCTCTGGCCATTAATAGTTCTTATGGCCACAACAGAAGGTTCATCCAGAATGATTCCTCTTTCTTTTACATAAATTAAAGTATTGGCAGTGCCTAAATCAATTGATAAATCGTTTGAAAAGAGGCCTCTTAAGCGTTTTAACATAGTTCTAAAATAACGTAATTTCTAAATTTGAAGCTAACAGGTTTGTCACTCTAGCAACAGCATAGTTTTTGAGCAAGCAACAATGTGCTACATTAGCGTTTTTTAGAAATAAGGTAATGTTTAAATGGCACTTTCCGACAAAGAGTTAAAAGAAATTGCTTATCTTGCAAGAATAAATATCGATGAGAAAAGTTTTCCAGCTTTTAAGGGGGAACTAGATCAAATCTTAGGTCTTTTCGAGGAACTTAATTCAGCTAATACCGATGATATCGAGGCCATGTCTCACCCCTTAAATTTATCACAGCCAACTAGAAAAGATGAAGTAACAGAAGTTGATCAAAGAGAGAAAATGCAAGAAAGCGCTCCGAAGGTTCAATCAGGTCTTTTTTTAGTTCCGAAAGTAATAGAAGGAAACGAATAAAATGGAACTAAATTCTTTAACTTTAAAACAGCAACTTGATGGTTTAAATGATTCTTCTTTTAGCTCTACTGAGCTTACACAAGATTATTTAAATCGAATCAAAACAAAAGATATCTCTATTAATAGCTATATAACAGTTACTGAGGAATTGGCATTAAAACAAGCTAAAGAAGCTGATCTGAGATATAAAAAAGGTCAAGCATTAGAACTTGATGGGATACCTATTGCTCATAAAGACATCTTTTGCACAGAAGATGTATTAACAACATGTGGTTCTAAGATGCTGTCTAATTTTACAGCGCCTTATTCCTCAACGGTCGTATCCAAATTATTTAATAAAGGCATCGTCATGCTTGGAAAGACAAATATGGATGAATTTGCAATGGGTTCGTCAAATGAAACTAGTTTTTTTGGTGAAGTGAAGAATCCTTGGAATACAGATTATGTACCTGGTGGATCTTCAGGCGGTTCAGCGGCTTGCGTAGCAGCTAGGTTAGCCTCAGCTGCTACTGCAACAGATACCGGAGGTTCCATTAGGCAACCCGCAGCCTTGTGTGGGTTAACAGGAATTAAACCAACTTACGGAAGAGTTTCTAGATATGGGATGATAGCCTTTGCATCTAGCCTAGATCAAGGAGGAACATTAGCCAGAACAGCTGAGGATGCAGCTATATTACTAGGTGCTATGTCTGGTCATGATCCAAAAGATTCAACTAGTCTAAATGTAGAAGTACCAAATTACACAAAAGATCTAAATAATGATATTTCTGGTTTAAAAATAGGACTGCCAACAGAGTTTTTTGAACAAGAAATGCCAGACTACGTTAGAAAATCTACCGAAGAAGCCATTAAAGTTTATAAAGATCTTGGAGCAGTGATAGAAGAGATTTCTTTCCCTAACATAGGTCTATCGCTTCCTGTTTATTACATTATAGCCCCCGCTGAATGTTCAGCAAATTTATCAAGGTACGATGGTGTTAGATATGGGTATAGGTGTGAACATCCGAAGGATATAGAAGATTTATACATGAGAACAAGAGAAGAAGGGTTTGGTTCAGAAGTTAAAAGAAGAATTCTAATAGGAACCTATGCTTTATCAGCTGGTTACTATGACGCATACTACCTAAAGGCACAAAAATGCAGAAGATTAGTAGCAAATGATTTTACTGAAGCTTTTAAGTCTGTTGACCTAATCTTATCCCCCACTACACCTGGTACTTCATTCAAAGCTGGCGAGAAGAGTAACGATCCCATAGAAATGTACTTACAAGACATATTTACTATACCCGCTAATTTAGCGGGCTTGCCTGGAATATCTTTTCCTTGCGGTAATCACAAAGGACTTCCTTTAGGCCTGCAGCTTGTTGGAAATATTCTTGAAGAAAGTAAAATACTATCGGCTGCTCATCATTTCCAACAAGTCACTAACTGGCATAAAGAATTACCGGAAATTTAGATAATGAATAACAGTAATAGCAAATGGGAAGCTGTAATAGGTCTAGAGATTCATGTCCAATTATCGACAAATTCGAAACTATTTTCAGGTGCCAGTACTAACTTTGGCGCATCTCCCAACACCCAAGCATGCAACGTTGATCTAGCTATGCCCGGCGTACTTCCGGTTCTAAATGAAGAAGTACTAAAGATGGCAATTAAGCTAGGCATTGCTTTAAACGCAAACATAAATAGCCCAACTAGTTTTGCACGAAAGAATTATTTTTATCCAGATTCTCCAAAGGGTTATCAAATTAGTCAGATGGATAAACCTATTGTTGAAGATGGTTTTTTAGATATTGAACTTGAAAATAGTACAATTAAACGTGTAGGAGTTACGCGAGCACATCTAGAAGAAGATGCAGGAAAATCTTTACATGAAGATTTTGAAGGACAATCCGGTATAGATCTGAACAGGGCTGGAACTCCTTTAATTGAAATAGTTTCTGAACCAGAAATCAGCAGCCCTGGCGAAGCAGTGGCATATCTTAAATCTATACATTCAATTATAAGATACCTCGATATATCTGACGGCAATATGGCAGAAGGTTCTATGAGGTGTGACGCAAACGTTTCTATAAGAAAGAAAGGCTCCGTTGAACTAGGAACCAGAACAGAAACTAAGAATGTTAATTCATTCAGATTTGTTGAAAAAGCAATCCAATATGAAATAGGAAGGCAAATTAGTGAAATAGAATCTGGAAATACAATTACTCAAGAAACTAGACTCTATGATTCTCAGGCAAACACGACAAGACCTATGAGAACCAAAGAATACGCAAACGATTATAGGTATTTTCCAGAACCAGATCTCTTACCCGTGATATTAGAAGATGAGTTTATTAAAAAGACACTGGAAGAAATGCCTGAGATGCCTAATGAAAAGAAGTTAAGGTTTGTCAATGAATATGACTTAAGCGAATATGACTCTTCTCTTCTAGCAGCAGATAGGGACTTGGCAGATTTCTTCGAAGAAGTTGCCAATGAATCTAAATCAGCAAAACTTTCTGCAAATTGGATCATGGGTGAACTTTCTGCTGAACTAAATAAAGAAAACCTGCACATTCTTAACTCTAAAATTCCTGCTAAAAAATTAGGTCAACTTATTAAGAGAATAGAAGATTCAACCATCTCTGGAAAGATAGCCAAAGACGTATTCGAAAAGATGTGGTCTAGCGGTAATGAAGTAGATACCATCATTAAAAATGAAGGTTTGCAACAGGTTACTGATTTATCTGAAATTGAATCAATGGTCAGTAAAATAATTGACGAGAACCCGGAGCAACTAAAACAATTCCTTTCAGGAAAAGATAGATTATTTGGATTCTTTGTTGGTCAGGTAATGAAAGAATCTCAAGGTAAGGCTAACCCTGCTCAGGTGAATAAAATTTTAAAAGAGAGATTAAAAGAATAATCTATCTTGCAAATGCAAGTTAAGCATATTGATAAAGTCATTAAGAATAGCTTTCCTGGTTTTCTTATTTGCTCTAGTGCAGAATTCATATAAGCCATAAAAAGACAAAACAACTAGGTCAGTTTGCCTATCTAAAACGGGTTCAATCTTTCCAGGCCAGCCTCTTTTTATTATTCGTTTAAAAGTTTTCTTTAAATAAGACTTCATCCTCTTTTTTTCCTCTAAGCACTTTGGTAAGAAAGGGGTAGCTGCCCACACTACACCTGAATGATCTGGTAAACTCTCAACAAACATTTTGATACAATCTTCAAATAATTCTTTAGCATCATTCGGTGTCTTAATTTTAGAGAGTCCAGACTCTAAAAATTCCTCTACTTTTATATTGTTTCTCTGCTGTTCATTAAGATAAATATCTTCTATTGTTAGAAAGAAAGAGGTGAGTTCTTCATAAGGCATAGAGAGCTCCTCAGCAACTGCTAGAAGAGAAGTGTTAGCAATACCTTTGTTATCCCTTTTAACTGATTCAAAGGTTTTTTCTATAATTCTGACTTTATTTTTTGTTTTCTTGTCCACTTTAAAAAAATTTTCTGTCTTGTAAATGCAAATTAATCATGTTTCTAAAGTCTCTTAATGACTTTATCCTTTCATCTTTATTTAGATGGACAACATGATCTATAAAACCATAAAAAACGATTGTGATTAATTCAGTCTGCCTCTCCAGAACTTTATCGTCTTTACCTGGCCACCCTTTTTTAATTAAAGAAGAGAACTTCTTTCTTACTTTATTTCGATTCCATTCTCTATACTTTATACAAGCAGGCAGATAGCAAGACATATCTAGCATTAAGTCTGCATCTTTACTAAGTGTCTCAACAAATCTCTCAAAAAATGAATCAAAAGCATCTTTGTAATCACCAGGAGTTTTAGCTTTTTTTATGCGTTTATCCCAATACCTGTGTAAAGAATCCCAATCTTTCTTTTGAGCTTTAATAAAAATATCTTCTGCTGAAGAGTAATAGGTTTGCAACACCTCAAGACTAACATCTAGTTCGTTAGCTATTACACCAAGATTTACTGCTTCGACTCTCTTATCCTTTCTTAGAGTACTTATTGCTCTTTTGACTGCCTTATCTTTGAGTTTAATTGAGGAATTGACCATAAATTCTTAAACGAGCTCTAACTTACGTTATAAACATCGAGAGTGTTTCCGCAATGTAAGCTGGCTTATCAACTCCTTCTATTTCCATCACTACCTCAGTTTTAGTTAGATAACGGCCGTCGCCTTTGTCATCCACTGATAAAAGCTTACTGTGAGTCCTTACCTTTGATCCGACGTTTACCGGGTTAATGAAACGAACCTTATCAAGTCCATAGTTGAAAACATGTTTAAGATTTTCTGGAGCCAAAACAGCTTGGGCTGTTAAATGAGGTATCAATGATAGAGATAAGAACCCATGAACAATAGTAGAGCCAAACAAAGGTGTCGCTTTCTCTGAATCTATGTGGATAAATTGGTGATCTAAGGTTGTATCGGCAAATTGATTAATTCTCTCTTGATCAACTTCAAACCAATCTGAAGAACCGAGGTCTTTTCCTATGTAATCTACTAGCGTTTCTGCAGGTACTAATCCAATCATTTTTTTCTCCTATTTATTGATTAAATAATTCTTATACTCATCTCTTAAATTTGTTTTTAAGAGTTTTCCAGTGGCTGTATGCGGTAATTCATTGACAAAAATGACATCATCAGGGAGCCACCATTTAGCTACCTTATCTTTCAAATAACCTAGTATGTCATCTTTAGTGGGATTAGCATCAACTGCTTTAACAATTAACAATACTGGTCTTTCATCCCATTTTTTATGCAATACACCAATAACACAAGCCTCTCCAACTCCAGGGTGTCCTACAGCAGTATTCTCAAGATCTATGGAGCTTATCCACTCGCCTCCAGACTTTATTACGTCTTTACTGCGATCTACAATCTCCATATAACCTTCAGGATGAATCTTAGCTACATCACCAGTATCGAACCAACCATTAGCATCCATCGCACTCTGATTACTCTTATAGTACCTCTCTACTATTGTTGGCCCTTTAACCAATAACCTTCCAAAAGCTACTCCATCTTTAGGCAATTCATTGCCTTCATCATCTGCTATCGTCATTTCTAGACCAAAAAAAGCTTTACCTTGTTTTTGTTGTAGATCATAACGATCCTCAACATCCATATCATCCATTGCAGCAGTCCTGCTAGTTGCCGTTCCTAGTGGACTCATCTCAGTCATGCCCCATCCGTGCATCAAGAAAACATCATGCTTCTCTTCAAATTCTTTAATCATGGCTCTTGGCGCTGCTGCTCCTCCCACAAGAGCATTCTTAACAGAATCGAGAGTCTGGTTAGTTTCTTTAAGGTATTGAAGTAAACCCAACCAAACCGTAGGAACGCCCATCAATAAATCTGGTTTTTCAGAATCTATCAACTCAAAAACAGAAGCTCCATCCAAGGCTGGTCCTGGAAACACTAATTTAGCTCCTAACATAGCAGCCGCATAAGGTATTCCCCATGCATTTACATGGAACATAGGAACTACTGGCAATATGACTGTTGAGCTTGAAACGTTAGCAACATTGCCTGTACTAACAATCCAGGCATGAAGAATAGTAGATCTATGAGAGTATAAAACTCCTTTAGGATCTCCTGTAGTCCCAGATGTATAACAAAGACTTGAAGCAGTATTTTCATCAAATTCAGGCCAAAAGAAATCTTCTGATTCAGCTGCTATTAAGTCTTCGTAGCAAATAACATTTTCTAAGGTTGTTTCTGGCATGCTGTCATTATCGGTCAAGATCACGACTCCTTTTATGCCATTTAAACTGGCAGAAATAGATTCTAATAATTCCACAAATGATAAATCTATAAACAAATATTTATTATCTGCATGATTAATAATATAAGTGAGTTGTTCAGGAAAAAGTCGCGGATTCACGGTATTGACCACACACCCTATTCCAGAAACTCCAAAGTACAGTTCAAAATGCCTATAAGTATTCCAAGCTAAAGTTCCTATAGTATCGCCCTTCTCGAGACCTAACTTCGTTAAAGCATTAGCCAACTGACGAGACCTTCTGGCTGCATCTGAAAAAGTGTAACGATGTATAGGTCCTTCAACCGTCCTCGATACAATTTCTGCATCTGCATGATAAGCCTCAGCATGTTCTATAAGACCAGAGATTAATAATTGGCCTTGCATCATATTTCCTAACATTTCTTACCTCTCTTCGTTCTTTTCAATAAATATAGATTTAAATAGCGGACCAGAATATCTTCGAGAAGCCCAAGCTTCAAGTGTCTTTTTATCAGCACCAGATTTAATTTTTTTTAAGAAATGCAACTGATTGAAAAAATCCCACAAAAAAGGCGACCATTCAAGCTGAAGAGGACTCTTCCAATTAACGCATAACTCGTTAGAAAGGTTGATTAAGTATTGAATGTCATCGAGACTATTCAATTTAGGTAAATCTTCAAATGGCCCATCGAAGAAAGGTATAAGAGCGTTGAAATCTAGAGGAACTCCGAACTCCTTTAAAATTTTCTCGGTACTCATGTTGCCTTTTAAGTGGTGTAAAATAATACTATCAGTTATCGGCAAACCAGTAAGGTTTAACCCTATGCCTTGAATAGCCTTTTTAGTAATATTTCGGCCTCGATAAGATCCAATATAGAACTTAGTAGGACAATAATCATTTGCATAATAATTATCCCAAAAAACTATTGGATTACTTATAACTTTATTTAATTCTTCAATTTCCTGATCATCTATATATTGACTCACCACTTGTTTACCGGTCCAAAGCATCGGCAGATTGTTTGGGACTGTTGCAGATAAACCTTTTAAATATGTAGAATTAGAAATATTGTCATTTGCAAAGCTGTTGCAATAGACCGTGGGGCAAAACATCAAAGAACTTGAAGAATCCTTTTCTAGAAACTCTGATAGTTCTTTCACTACAAGCCCGTGCATTTTTCCTAATCCTTCATCACGCTCAGACTCAATATCATCGAAGAAAATAGCAAAATCTTTGAAACCAATTGACTGAAGTTGAGCGTATTTCTTTTTCAATTTTTCTAAATCGAGTTCTTCATCGCCTTTAAAAGAAAGGCCGGGTGATAAAGAAAAATAAGGCGTTATCCCTAGTTTAGTTGCTTCTTTTTTAAAGTTTTTAAGATTCTTTAACTCGTTATCAGGGTAAAGCTTAAACCAATCTATTCTGTGGTAAGGGTCTTCTTTAGGCCCATAAATATAAGTATTCATTTCAAGCTGAGAGAGTGTTTTTAATAATATTGATCTGTCCTGCCAAGACAATAACCTGCCATAATATCCTTCTAAATAACCCTCAAGAAACAATTCAATACCCTCTTTTTTTAATTTTTTATTCCACTTGAAACTCTATTATCACCATTAAGGTCTTTATGTACCTCTATGGCAGTATAGTTAGATTTTTTATAAAATTCTTCGACTAAATCACTTTGTTCAGGAGCATGCTCTACGAAGATCCTACCTCCCTTTACTAAACATCTAAAACTATCTTTTATTATTTTATTTAGATCTGCAAAACCTTGATCTCTTGAAACTAAAGCTTCTAATGGCTCCTTAGAAACTCCATCTGCTTTTAATCGAAGATCATTTACAGCAATATAAGGAGGGTTACTAACAACAACATCCAGAGAAGATGATTGAATCGAGTCTAACCAGTTTGATCTAAAGAAGCCAACACGAAGTCCGAGATTATTCATGTTATCTATAGCGATTTTTATCGAATTTTCAGATTTTTCTAATGCATAGATTAACCAATTTTTCCTCTCAGATGCCAATGCAAGGGCAATTGCTCCGCTACCTGTTCCAGCATCTAAAATTTTAATTGATTGCTGGTCAAAGGAGTTTAAAACCAGCTCCATGATAGTTTCAGTTTCCGGTCTTGGTACCAGAACATGCTTATTAACTTTTAAATCAATATTCCAAAAGCCTATCTTCCCTACTATATAAGCAAGAGGTTCTCCGTCATTACGCCTATTTATCATATCACTTAAATTCTTATAATCTTTCGAAGTGAGATAGTGGGATTTACTGTAAAAATCTGACCTAGTTATCTTCAAGATAAAAAGAAATATCTGCTCTAAATCAACACGATCACAGTTGTTATTTTTGTTTATTAAAATCTGTTCTTTCAGTAAATCAGAAGCAAGAAGCCTTGTCATATAGAAGTTTTTTCTAAATTTGCCAAAGCGCGGGCTTGATTCTCTTCTAGTAAAGAAGAAATCATCGTTTCCATGTCGCCATCAAGAAAGCCAGCTAGATTATGCACAGACATTTCTATTCGATGATCTGTTATCCTGTTTTGAGGAAAATTATATGTTCTTATCTTTTCTGATCTATCGCCAGAGCCCACCATCACCTTTCTATTTTCAGCTTGCTCTGCATCTTTTTTTTCTTTTTCTGAATCCAAGAGTTTAGCTTTTAGCAAGGACATGGCTTTTTCTTTATTCTTGTGCTGCGACCTTCCATCTTGACACTCAACAACTATTCCTGAAGGAGTATGTGTTAAACGAACGGCTGAGTCTGTTTTGTTTACATGCTGACCTCCAGCTCCGGAAGCTCTGAATGTATCCACCCTAAGGTCGCTCTTATCGATAATAATTTCTTTTAAAGCATCCATTTCAGCAAGAACAGCTACTGAGCAAGCTGAAGTATGAATTCTTCCTTGAGACTCGGTAGAAGGCACTCTTTGCACCCTATGGACACCGGCTTCAAATTTAAGTTGCTTATAAACATCAGCACCTTCTATTCGAGTAACAAGCTCTTTGTAGCCTCCATGATCTCCTTCTCGTATATTTACAACTTCCATTTTCCAATTATTTCGTTCTGCTAATCTTGAGTACATTCTAAATAAATCCCCTGCAAACAGAGCAGCCTCGTCGCCACCTGCTCCTGCTCTAACTTCCAAGAATACGTCCTTAGAATCATCTGGATCTTTAGGCAAAAGAAGTTTCTTAATTTCTCCTTCAAGATCTAGAGTCCTTTCTTTTAAGTCTGATATCTCAACCTCTGCCATCGCTCTCATTTCTGGGTCCTCGTCTTTGGAAAGAACAAGAGCCTCTTCCAGACCATTTTGAGATTTAAGGTATTCATTATAGCTGTTAACTACTGGTGCTAGATCTGAATATTCCTTTGAAATTTTTATGTAATTTTCTTGATCGCTCGTAACATCTGGCTGACTAAGCAAGTCTTCAATTTCTTTATATCTAGAAGCAATCTCTGATAATTTAGATAAAATGCTTTCAATCATCCCGTTAAACCTTCAAGATTTGTTATTAAGCTATGAATTCTCATTATTTAAATTTTAGATTATTACTATTTTTTATTATAACTAGTCTTTTTCTTATTAGTTGCAGTACTAAACCTCAATTAATAAAAAATTCGGAATTAAAAGATATTCAGTTCCAATCTAATTACACTCTTGAAGGCAAGTTTAAGACTTCGATCAACGATATCAAGGAAACAGGCTATTTTGTGATAAAAAAAATTGAAGATTTAATTGAATTAAGAATTGGAAAAAACTTTTTACTACCAGAAAAGAAAATTTATTTTCAATTGGATGAAAAATTAAATCTAAGTGATTTATTCTATGAAAATGAAATTAATACTGAGTATCAATTTAGTCAAAAAAGTCTTACTCTAAAGAACCTTCTTAAAAACTTACTTGGTCAAGAGCAGGCACTTCCCTTAAATTGGAACGTCAAGTACCCAGATGGTATTAGCTCTGTTAATGGGTTTAAGTTACCCAAAAAGATTATTATTGAGAATAACGAAATGCAACTAGAGATAATTAATAAAAATTACATTGAATAAACTGTCAATTAAAGCTCCTGCAAAACTAAACCTCCATTTGCAAGTCTTAGGAAAAAGAAGTGATGGCTATCATGACATCTCGAGTTACTTTAGTTTCATCAACTTTTTTGATGTCTTAGAGTTTTACTTAACTAAAGAAGAAATTGTTTTAAAAGAGTCCCCTCCTATAAAAAATAATCTTGTAATCCAAGCAGCAGAGCTAATAAGAAATGACTCTAATTCCACATTGGGAGTAGAGATTAATCTGACAAAGAATATCCCTCAACAAAAAGGTTTGGGTGGCGGAAGTTCTGACGCCGCTGCCACCCTCATTGCTCTCAATAAAATATGGAATCTAGATTACAGTAAACAAGAATTACAAACTTTAGGTCTTAAGTTAGGTTCAGATATTCCTTTTTTTATCCACGGTTACTCTTGTTGGTCAGAAGGGCGCGGGGAAATTTTTTCTTCTTTGGAATTGAAGGAAAGCTGGTTCTTGTTGTTCTTACCTGAAACAAAGATAAGTACAAAATTAGCTTTTGACGGCTTAGATCTAACTAATGAAACCATCATCTCTAAGGATGATTTCTTACAAGGAAACAGGGTAAATTCTTTTACTGGGTGGGCTAGGAAAAATTACAAGGAACTAGATATTTTGTTCCAAAAACTTGAAATATTGGGGAATCCTCAGCTAACAGGTACAGGATCGGCAATTTTTATGGAATGTGATTCAAAAGAAGATGCGGAAAGTAAGCTGATCCTCCTGCCTGAAGCTTTTTTAGTAAAAAGTTTAGATCATTCACCTTTATTACAGATTTTAGAATAAAATACGCGCCATTGAATTGGGGTGTAGCCAAGCGGTAAGGCAGCGGCTTTTGATGCCGCCATGCGATGGTTCGAATCCATCCACCCCAGCCAAGTTTTGTGAGGTAAGATAGATATGATGAATTTTCAAAGAAATGGGTTAGTTTTGTTCTCCGGAAATGGAAATAAAGGTCTATCTGAAGCAATTTCTAAAGAATTAGGAATTAGACTGGGTGAAGCTAAAGTAGATACCTTCAGCGATGGTGAAATTAGTATTGGCATACAAGAAAATGTTAGAGGAAAGGATGTTTTCTTAATTCAACCTACTTGCGCTCCAGCTGGTGACAACCTCCTCGAACTTATAATAATGGTAGATGCACTCAAAAGGTCTTCTGCCGGAAGAATAACGGCCGTTGTTCCTTATTACGGATACGCCAGACAAGACAGAAGAGTAAGGTCTGAAAGAGTTCCAATAAGCGCAAAAGTTATGGCTGATATATTAGAACGATCAGGAATAGATCGCGTCTTAACTGTGGAATTGCATTCCGAACAGATCCAAGGTTTTTTTGATATACCAGTTGATAACGTCTATGGAACGAAAGTAATGAGAGACGATATCATGAAAATGAATTCGGATAAGCAGCTGGTGGTTTCTCCTGATGTTGGTGGTGTTGTTAGGTCTAGAGCACTAGCTAAGGTACTAGGACTTTCTGATCTGGCCATTATTGATAAAAGAAGAGATGAATCTAACCAATCTGAAGTCATGAATGTGATTGGCGATGTTGAAAATAAAGACTGCATTATTGTTGATGATATAGCTGATACTGCTGGAACTTTATGCAATGCTGCCTCAGCATTAAAAGAAAATGGAGCCACTAAAGTCTATGCTTATATTGTTCATCCTGTCTTATCGGGCAATGCAATAGAAAAAATTTCTAAATCAAAGCTTGATCAATTGGTTGTAACGGATACCATACCGCTCTCTGAAGAAGCACAGGCCTGTAAGAAGATTCGAATAATCACTATGGCACCTACTTTGGCAGAAGCAATTAGAAGAGTTAATAACGAAGAATCTATAAGCGCAATGTTCTTATAGATATGGAGACAAGAGATGAGTGAGCAAGTAAGTTTAAACGCTGAGAATAGAGAAATAGAAGGTAAGTCTTCAAGTAGACTTTTAAGAAGAAGTGGCTCAGTACCTGCTGTTATCTATGGCGGATCTAAAGAACCTCTAAGGATCTCAATTCTTGAAAAAGATATTTCTAAAGCATCGTCGGTACCTGGATTCACGACTCAAATTCTTAGTATCTCAGTCGCAGGAAAAGAAGAAAATGTAATTATCAAAGAGATCCAGCGTCATCCTGCTACTGAAAGAGTTCTTCACGCAGACCTGATGAGAGTTAACCCGGATACAAAAATTAGTATTTCTGTACCCATAAGATTTATAAATGAAGAATCTTGTGTCGGAGTGAAGATGCACGGAGGGGTTGTATCTCATCTAATCAACGATATTGATATTAGTTGTCTTGCATCGAACTTACCTGAGTTTTTAGAAGTAGACGTGGAAGAAATGGACATAGGTGATTCAGTATTTCTATCAGCTCTGAAGCTACCTGAGGGAGTTGAAATTCCTATATTGGCTTTAGGTGAAGATAGAGACCAAGCTGTTGTTTCTG
>Ga0315316_10000760_pt1 | contig 21712 bp, 24 predicted proteins | sample M160m3416metaG_FD_203702 | JGI IMG/M metagenome (GOLD analysis project Ga0315316, IMG submission 203702) | Ammonia-oxidizing marine archaeal communities from Monterey Bay, California, United States - M1 60m 3416 | ecosystem: Environmental > Aquatic > Marine > Intertidal zone | place: USA... | reverse complement strand
TTACGGGTGCACCGGTCGCGGGCTGGATCTTCGACGCGCATGGAGGCTACGACATCGCGTTTGCGCTCTTCGTCGTTGCGCTACTGCTCTCAGGAGGCGTGATGTTTCTACTGCACCTGAAAGACGTTCGAGGCTCGGAGGTCGTGTTCGAGGGAGGGAGTAGAGGCGTCGTCTAGCGTTGGGCACATCATCTGCTTCACGTTGAATTGCACGGACCTGAGTCGTTCCCTCGCATTCGACGAGCGACGGCTGGGGCAGGTCGAGGTCCAGCGGATGGCACCGCAGGAGGTCGAGACGAACGACTTCTGGGGCACGATGGGCTAGCAGGCCGGAATCTCCTACGAGGCCATTCTGCTGAGGTTGGGGGCGCGCTCTGCCGAGACCGACCTGGAGTTCATTGGCGCTTTGCGTGGGTCGACGGATGAAGTCATGGAAGGAGATCAGGCTAGACGATCACCGCGTCGCGCTTTCTCGAGGAGTAGAGAGGCGAAGTGGGGGGCGATTGAACTCGGCCAGACGTCGCGCGATCAGGGAGTGAGCGGGAGAGGTCTGAGCGTGCCCCCGTAGTTTTCGTCATCGGTCCCGACGAAGAGCTGGAGACCGTCGCCGGTTTCCCGAAGTGCGACGCTCTCGACCTTGAACCCGTCGACCTGGCTCAGAAGCGAAGGGGAGGCGTTCAAGGAGACGCCTTCGTCCGAGACATTGCCGATCTCATAGACGGCTGCCCGGAACGGGCCGTCGTCGGAGTTCGGGTCGAAGGCCGCGACGGAATAGAGTCGCCCAGTGGAATCGACGTCCAGCCCGACGATCGGTCGGTTGTAGAGCGTGGCCTGCTCATCGGGCAGGGTAAAGGACGCGGAGCCTTGGAGACCTCCGGTACCAATCGAGAAGGGAGAGAGCTTCAGCTCTCGCCACTGGATGAGTGTCGACGGCTTGCCTTCGTCGCGCTCGGCCCAGATGAAGAGAAAACCCGTCTCAGTGGCTGCGACAGCGGTCGCTTCGACGTTGAAGGCGTCAGTAAACGTGGACCAAGTCGTACTCGAGAGGATTTTGACGCTGCGCCGCCCCGCCTTGGCGAGATAGATCCGGTCAAGGCCACTGGCGTCGTCTCCGCTCTCGGCGAGCAATACCTTTCGGGTTCCGGGAATCCGGGCGGCGCTTTCTAGGTCGCTACTCGGTCGGCCAGGGAAGCGAGGGCGCAGTGGTCGCCAGCCGATGCCTTCGATCGAAGAGGGGAGCCGCAGCAGGCTGACGCGGACCCGCTTCGGCTCATCCGGAAACTTCGCATCATGAACGGCCAGGAAGGTGTCTCCACCCATCCAGGCCAAGCCGCTGAGGTCGAGCAAGTGCTGCACCGGACGAAAAGTCCTCGAAGCAGACTGCCTCATCACGCGTTTTCCTTCGGATTGGGCGGGAAGCGCGAGAATAATGGCGAGCAGGGGCCAAACCATCAGGCTGAGCCGTGCTAGGTGGTAGCGCTTCATGGCGACATTGCTCCTCAAACCGTGTCAGGCTTCTTGAGTGTCGAGAACGAAAGGGGCCAAGAGAATAGATCTCCAGCAGTCTTCTGCCCACGGTTCTCGTACGTCGGGCCTGCGGGCGGTTCCTGGCGTGTCTCGCGCGAAGCACGAGGGTTCTCCGCGGGCGCCTCAGGAGATCAGGGTAGGGGCTTCGTCACGCTCCGAGGTAGACTTTTTTCGACGAGGCAAAACTTTCTCGCTCGGGAATGCAGGGTATCTGGAGGCGGAGTGGCTGTGGGATTCGACCTCGAATCGGTGGAGGGTGCTGCGGCTTCTCAGTCGCCAGTGGACAGATTTTGGCGCCGAGTGGTGATCGGCTTGCTGCGATCGGATGATCCCGAGTTGGTTCGGCGGGGGGGGTTGGCGCTCTTCGTCGTGCTGGTGGGCGCTACCATGGGAGGCCTGTCGGCCTTCGTGCACCTCGCAGCAGGCGAGCCGATCAGGGCCATCTTTACGGGGCTCTACGGCCTGCCCCTTCTCCTCGTACTGCTGCTGATGCGGTGGACCCACGGGCCCGATTTCGCGGTGCATTGCGCACTGGGCCTGATCGCGTTCGGGCTCATATTGAGTCCCTTTCTCGCAGAGGAGTCGCTTCCGGTTCTTCTGGGACTGACGTGTATCCCCGTTGCTGCGACGATCGTGCTGAATGCGAAAGGGGGGCTGATCTGGACGATCATTTGTACCTCGGTCCTCGCCGCCAGTGCAATGTGGTTTCCATTCGACGTCTTCACTCGCACTCTGGCCTGGAACACGGTCATCATCTGCGGCTTCCTTGGATTCAGTGCCGTGTGGATCGAGCGGACACGTTCACGGGCGCTCTTCGAGGCGCAGTCTTCGTGGCAGAAAGTCGAGGAGGAGTCGGCGATTCGTGTCCAGGCCGAATCTTCACTTAGAGAGAGTCAAAAGCTCTTTTCGACGCTATTTCGTCGCGCGCCCTCGATCCTGATTCTGGTCGACAGGCGCGATGCAGAGATCCTTGATGTCAATGACCGGTTTACGCAGGTCTTCGGCTGGGAGGGAGATGAAGTGCGAGGGCGCCGATTCTCGGAGCTGGATGTTTGGGCAAGCCTCGAGGAGCAGCGCAGAATTTGGCAGGTCATTACGGATGACGCGTTTGCCCTCGAGGGCCAGGATGTACAGGTCCTCTCGCGGGAGGGGGAACTTCTTCATCTCATGGCGTCGGTCGAGAAACTGGAGTCGGATGGAAAGCCCGTACTCCTCGTTCAGGCAATCGATATTACGGATCGCAAGCGTACGCATGAAGAGCTTGAAGCCCACCGAAAGTCTCTCGAGGAGCGGATGGAAGAACGAGGCGAGCTCCTGGAGGCTTCGCTGAATCGATTGCGAGAGCAGGATCGTCTGGCAATGGTGGGTACCCTTGCCGCTGGGATCGCGCACCAGATCAATAATCCGCTCGGGGCGATTTCGGCGATTGCAGAGATGTCTCTGATCGAGCACGGAACGGCGGGCACGGAGACCGACGATCGCGCTCTGGAGATGGGGAGGGTGCTCGAAGAAGCGAAGCGCTGCGGCCGCATCGTTCGCTCGATCCTTCAGTTCACGCGCGACGACAAGATCGAGAAATGGGTCGATGACCTCAATGGAACGGTCGATCGAGCCTACCGGTCGGCGCTTCCCTACATCGAATCGAAGGGGGGCGTGCCCAGTTTGGAGTTGTACGGAAGCCCCTTGGACGTGCGGATGAGTCCCGTTGCGATCGAGGAGGTGGTGGTCAATCTCATGCGTAACGGAATTGAGTCGATGCGCGACGGGGGAAAGGTCCGGGTTCGCACGAGGCGAGACGGTCCGGACGCCGTTCTATCCGTTGAGGACGAGGGTCCAGGCTTCTCGGAGGCAGATGTCGGACGCGCTTTCGACCCCTTCTTCACCACTCGCGTGGAGGAGGGCGGGACCGGCTTGGGCCTCTCCGTGGTTCATGGATTGGTGCTCGGTCATGAGGGCCGGATTGACTTGAGAAGGGGACCTGGCGGGGGAGCCTGGGTCGAGGTTCGCTTGCCGATCGCGAAGCAGTGGGTGTAGCCGCATTGGATGTGACTCGAACGGCGTCCCTCCAGCGAAATCAGGTCAGCGCGAACTTCCGGGGTATGCTGCTCACGGGAGAGGGAGGCCCGCTTGAATTCCATCGAAGCACTCAGCGCCGTCACGCTCCTGGTGGCAGATATGGCCCGATCCGTCCGATTCTACGAGGCCCTCGGCTTCGACCGGATCTATGGCGGTGAGAACGCCGACTTTACCAGCTACCGGGCAGGGGGCGGATATCTGAACCTGGGATTACGTGCGGACTCGAGCGGGAACTCCGTTTGGGGACGCACGATCTTCTACGTGGGTGATGTCGACGTGACCTACGAAACAGCGCTGGCCGCCGGCATGATGCCCGAGTTCAAGCCGCGTGATGCGCCTTGGGGCGAACGTTATTTCCATCTGCGCGACCCCGATGGTCACGAATTGAGCTTCGCTCGGCCGTTGGAAACAAAGGAGGACGGATCACCCAGCGGCGAATCGGACACCGAAGGAACGGCGGAGTAGGTGGTTTGAGATCGCTCTCGGATGCCTTCGAGCTCGATGGCGTCGTATCGGTTTTGCTGCTGGCGCATCCAGCCCTGCCACACTGGACGCGGATGCCGAGTCTCCAACCCTCTTCGAGCAACCTGCGCTTCGGGGCGAAGCCTTCGGCCGAGTTGCTGCGTGAAGCCACGCCGCGCTCGCCTTCGAGCCGCCCACCCCGTGCGGGCAACGGTCGTGGCGGCGCGATGGGGTAGGTTTGGGCCATGCCCGAGGGAGAAGACCGACCTGTTCCGCTGCGCCGCGCCGCGACCGTGATGCTCGTCCGGGATCGCCCGGAGGGTGTCGAGGTCTTCTTGATGGAGCGCAGCCACGTAGGCCCATTTGGCGGCTTACACGTCTTCCCAGGCGGGAAAGTCGATGCGGCAGATCATGACCAGGGTTGGGCCGCTCTCGCGTCCGGGATCACTCAGGCCGAGGCGAGTGCGACGCTGGGGCTCGAAGGCGGCGGGCTCGGTCATTGGGTTGCGGCGATACGGGAGTGTTTCGAAGAGGCAGGGGTCTTATTGGCAACGCGAGCCGACGGCGAGCTGCTTCCCCTGAGTGACCCCGTCCGTCGTGTTCGATTCGCGCGCTGGCGCGATCGTTTGAACAACGGAGAGCCGGGCGCATTCGAGGCGATGTTCAGGGAGGAAGGGCTACGCCTCGCGACGGATCGGCTGGCCTACGTCTCGCATTGGATCACGCCTCTTGGGCAGCCGAAGCGTTACGACACGCGCTTCTTCGTGGCTCGGGCACCGGTTGCGCAGCAGGCCCTCCACGATGGTTACGAGGCGGTCGAGAGTACCTGGATCCGCCCCGAAGCTGCGCTGGAACGATTTGCGCAAGGGCGGCTCCGGCTGATCTCGCCGACGGTCCAGAACCTGGAGGGCCTTGCAGGGGATGTCTGCGCCGAGTCGATCTTGGCGGCGAAGCGAAGTGTCGATCCGGCGACGATCCCGGCGATCCTTCCCCGGCTCGTGCCCGGGGAGGGCGCGGCCTTCGAGGAGGTTCTCGAGGTGGTGGGGCGAGGGGGGCGACTCTTCGCCGAAGGAAACGGTCCGGTCACGCCAGCCCAAGGCTGACGAGTAGATCGAAGTAGACCTCAGGGGCGGATTCGACGGTCACTCCGAAGCCCCCGGGCACGACGCTGGTGATCGACCGGTGAGGCTTGTCCAATCGGGTGACCCGGCCCCAGAGGTCGAACTCCCCGTGATCCACATCGCGGAGGGACAGGCCCAGGTGTTTTCCGATGTCGGGGATGAACTTGCTGTGGATGAAGAGCCCGCGCGCCGAAAGATCGGCGACGATGCCCGAGTGTTGGTTCCCCTCAACCTGGTAGTTGCAGGAGATCCTACGTTTCTCGCGTTCGAAGCTGCGCTGGTTCGGCATTCTCGGATTTTTCGCGCGGACGAGCCGATGGCTGAAGACAATCATCAGTCAAAAGTTCGGGGTTCGAACAAGAATTTATAATCCGGTAGGGCGATTAGTGTATCGGCCATCTCGGGGGGAGAAGAACCATCCTCCGCCGGCACGTGTACCGCCGTCGACCGGCAGGTTGTGGCCCGTGACGTAGCTCGACAGATCCGAGGCCAGGAAGAGCGCCGCGCGTGCCTGCTCCTCGGGCCAACCGAGCCTTCCAACGGGGGCCCAGGAGGGCCAGAGGTCTTCATGCTCTTCCCAGCCGCTGCGGTAGTCGACTTGTGGCGTTTGGCACAGATCCGTTCCGATCCCGTTTACCCGGATGTGATTTCGGCCCTGCTCGACGGCAAGGCAGGTGGTGAACTGGGCCACGGCGGCTTTCATCGACGCGTAGATCGGCTCCACCGGGTAACCCCGCATGCCCTCGACCGAATGGAAGTTGACGATCGAGCCGCCCCCTGTCTGGATCATCGAGTCGAGGAAGGCGTGGGTCACGCGCACGACATGAAGAAAGTTGATCTGGTACATCGCGTCCCAGGTCTCTGGCGAAGAAATCGCGAAGGGCTTGAGCGGACGGTAGTCGCCGACGTTGTTGACGAGGACGTCGAGACGGCCGTGGGTGCCGAGAACGGCATCCTTCAGGCGCTCGACGTCTGCAGCCTCCCGGACATCCACGGTATGCGTTCGCGCGCTGCCGCCCTGGGAGGAGATCTCTTCGACCGCGGTCGCACCGCGGTCGGGGTCGATCTCCGCGATCTCGACGTGCGCGCCGTGTTGAGCGAAGAGGCGTGAGATGGCGCCGCCGATGCCGGCACCGCCGCCCGTGACGAGGGCGATCTTGCCCTCCAGCAGGCGGTTCCAGTCTTGGATCGGGGGGACGTCCTCGGGTCGTTGATTGCTTTCGGTCGCCATGTCTTCTCCGTTTGGGTGAGGCTTTAGGCGAGCCTCGCCTTCTGTGTGGGGGGGTGGGAATGGGAGCTCGGCTAGGCGAGCTCGCGAAGAATCTGCAGCGCCTGATCGGCGTGGCGCGTCATGTCGAGCTCGCTTTGCACGACCCCTAATAGGGTGCGATCCGGTCCGATCACGAAAGTGGCCCGTTTGCTCGGGAGTGGGCCGAATCGCTTCACGCCGAATTGCTTGGCGATCGAGCGGTCGGGGTCCGAGAGGAGCGGGAAATCCAGATCGTTCTGCTCGTCGAAGGCCTTCTGCCGATCCACCGGATCGGCGCTGATCCCCGCGCGCTGGGCCCCGAGTTCTGCGAACTCGCTCGCCAGATCACGAAAATGACAGCTTTCGACGGTTCAACCCGGGGTCATCGCCTTGGGATAGAAAAAGAGGACGAGGGGGCCTCTCGAGACCAACTCGCTCAGGTGAAGGCGTTGGCCGTGCTGGTCCGTCGACTGAAAATCTTCGATTACGTCGCCTTTGTGCATTGCGTACTCCTGCGATCCAAGCATGATGGGCCGCGCAATAGGGATCGCCCGCTCGATCGCGTGCGATGGAATCGGAAGGGTAACGGAGGCGCGAAGGAACGGGGCCGCAGCTGAGGACGTCTGAGCACCACGCTCTGTCGCGAGCGGTTGGAGTAGAGTCGAAAGATGGGACCGCCGTACACGGAGCGCCTGACCCGATTCCGAAGAGACGGCCTTCGTCGGCTCGTCTTCGTTTGTGTGATGTTGGGGGCATCCTGGCTCCTCTCCTCTTCCGCCGGAGCGTTTCGGGTCATCGGCTCGCCTTCGGCGGGCTGGGCGCGCTGGGATGCCGCCCCGCGCTACGTAGGGGGCGAGGAGCGCTCCCTCTCGGGCGGCTTGCGTTACTCGGTCGAGACGGGCAGCTATGCGGGCTTGAGGGACCAGTTCATCTGGTTCCCGGAGGTGCCGACGGAGCAGGCCTTCGCCGGTGCGGTGCGGCGCGCGTTCGAGCATTGGACGGTCGTCGATGAGGTGACCGGGCTCCCTGCGGCGTTCTACTTCGTCGAGGACCTGTCCACCACGGCGGTCGACGTGTTCGCTGTTTCCGGCCTGATGACCTCCTGGACCGGGCCCAATGAGCGGGCCGAGGTGGGGCTCTTTTTCGGTCTCAACGCGGGGGCTGAGGTGGATCTATTCGCAGAGACACCCCATGCCGGGAGCGGCTTCGGCGGGAGCGTCGTGTTCTTTGTGGACCCGGCCCCTGGTGGCCTCATGCTCAGCTCCGGGCGGCCGGGTTATTCCGGGAGGGCAATCAGTGGCGCCGACATCCGAATCAACCCCCGCTTTCAATGGACGCTGAGCGGCTTCGAGATCCTGCTGACCCACGAGATCGGACATGTGCTCGGTTTCGCAGACCTGGAGGCGAGCGTCGAGGGCAGTTTGGTCTCGGCATTCCTGGACGACGATTATGATCCGAATTCGAGCGCCCAGGCGGGGGCGACGCTCACGAACCCTTTTGCTCTGGCGGTCGACCCCTATGACCCGGATGGCTCGGGGCTGTCCTCGCACGCGGGGGCCATGGGGTCCGATCCGGGCCTTTCGAGCCTCGGCGTCGAGCTGCTGATGGAGAGCGACGGGTTCTTCGACCTGACCCACGCTACGCAGAAGCTCCAGAACGACGAGATCGCAGGCCGGCAATTCCTGTATCCGGTCGCGCTGCCTGAGCCGGGGGTGGGGTTGATGCTCGCGGTCGGGGCCGCGACCCTGTCCTGGTGCGCTGAGCGACGGGCCCGCTGAGATCCCGTCGCGTCGGTGCCAATCCATTGCCGGGGGACACCCGGTTCGGGAGGTTCATACCATGGCGGCGGTCGACACGATTTCTAGCTACACGCACATCAACATTCTGGTCGATGATCTGGAGGCGGCACATCGCTTCTACATCGAAACCCTCGGTTTTGAGGTCCTGCCACGACCGGATTTTGCCGGATTCGCGGGTGCCTGGTACCGCGTGGGGCAGCTGCAGCTGCATTTGAGCGTCGTGGAGGAAATGCCCGACTTGAAGGGAGGCTTCCCGCATCTGGCGTTTCACATCCCCAGCGCTCGGTTCGAAGAGACGGTCGATTCGCTGAAGAGCGCGGGTGTGCAGTTCCTCGGAGACGCGATGGGTCGGGAAGACTTCGGCGTGCCGGTCCGTGCGATCTTCTGCAAGGACCCGTCGGGTAACCCGATCGAATTCACGGATGTTCCGCCCTTCGACGCCTGACGATGTTCTTCCTTCCCTCGGCCGCAGGGGATTCGTCTTGATGGCTCCTCGGTCGCGGTCAGCCGGGCCCGCGTGCTCCTGAACGGAGGCCTTCTTTGCAGCTCGTGATGGTTCATGATCTCTCGACGCCGTCTTTCGGGACGCCGGCCGCGACACTCTATGCGGCCGCGCTCGACCAATGTGCTTGGGCGGACGAGGTCGGTTTCGATTGCGTCGCACTCGGCGAGCACCACGGCTCCCCCGACGGATACGACCCCTCACCGATCGTCTTCGCGTCGGCCGTGGGCGCACGGACGCGGCGGATTCGGATCCGAACTTCGGTCCTGCTCGCTCCGCTCTACGATCCCCCTAAGCTTGCGGAGGATCTGGCTGTCGCCTCGATCGTGTGTGGGGGGCGGCTCGAGGCGGGGCTGGGAGCGGGCTACCGAGAGAGTGAGTACGAGACCTTCGGCCGTCGGATGGAGGACCGTTGGGAGGCGATGGGAGAGATTGTCTCCTTCCTTCGTCAGGCCTGGACGGGAGAGCCCTTCCGTTGGCGAGGGCGCCGGGTCCACGTCACGCCCCGCCCCGACCCGCCGCCGCCGATCATCCTCGGAGGCGGTTTTCCGCGGTCGGCGAGACGCGCCGCGGAGATCGCCGACGGTTGGCTGCCTCGATCCCCGGACCTCTGGCCGCCCTACCGAGCGGCCTGTGTCGCGCTGGGCAAGCCGGACCCCGGGGACTACCCCGCGCAGGGACCCGTCTTCCTCCACGTGTCGAAGAATCCCGACGCCGCTTGGGAGCGCATCGAGCCCCACGCGATCCGGATGGCCGAGGTTTACGGCGGCTGGCAGCAGGAGACGCCCGACCAGACCGATGGCCCCTACTCGGGGCCGCCCGAGGGCGCCGCGCTCCGTGCTTCGGGCGCCTACCAGGTCCTGCATCCAGAGGAGGTCCTGCGCCTCGCAGAGAGCCTGGGCGACGACGGCATTCTATACATGACCCCTCTTCTCTGTGGGATGGATCCAGAGCTGTCCTGGGAGAGCCTACGGTTGATGGAGAGCGAGGTGTTGCCCGCGCTGCCCGGAGGGGGCTGAGTCCCCCGCCGTCCGTGCCGCTCTCCCGCGAGGTGGCTGGTTGCGGGTTCAGCCGCGCTGGTCGCGCGTGACGATGACTTCGTAGCGGCCGCCGTCTCCGATATAGGCGTTTGCGACCCAGCCCGTGAAGCTGACGATCATCGCGCCGAGCAGGGCCGAGCCGAAGCCCGCCACGGCGAACCCGTCGAGCAGGGACGCGACCAGCGTGAGCATGGCGGCGTTGATGACCCAGAGGAAGAGGCCGAGCGAGAGGATCGTGATCGGGATGGTCAAGACGATCGCGATCGGGCGCACGATCGCGTTGACGATGCCCAACAGCACGGCCGTGATCAGTAGGGTCGGCGTGTCGCGCACCGTGATCCCGGACACCAGTGTGGCTGCGAGCCAGAGTCCGACGGAGGTGATCGAAAGCCGAACCAGTAGTCCCATCATCGCCTGTCCCTCCCGCGCCCCATTGCACCGGGCGCCTTCGCGGATCCTCGTCGCGGCTGCGCCGCAGGCAACCCCCCGGCGCCATGAGGAGCAGTTTATTCAAATGATCAGCTCATTTGAAGTAGGTGCTCGAGTCTCACTCCCTCGAATTCAGATGAGATCGCCAATCCCCGTCCGGGATCCTTTCTCGGGCGTCGGGGACTCGATTGTAAAGATAGAGCCAGGCCTCCTCGCCCGCCGGCTCCAGGAGCGTGACTCGCTCCCGAACGTAGAGCGAGTCGCGCGGTTGGGCGGGGTCGAAGCATTCGAACTCGTCGAGGATGGCGAGGACACCCGGGTCGAGCATCGCGTAGAGTTCGGCTACGACCCGCGCCGTGCCAGGGCGCAAGCCGGGGAAGCCGCCGAGGTCGTAGAGCTCGCCCGCGCAGAGGCAGGGGCCCACGTAACGAAGCCGTTTTTGGATCTTCAGGGTGGCGGTGGCGCCGAGGCCTCGCATGAGAGAGCCATAAAAAGCCACCCCGTCGCGTCCCGGGCTCTCGATTCGTGGGCTCACTGGACCTCTCCAGAGACGGTCTCTCGTAGGTTCCGGATCGCTTCGAACGGTGTCTCCACGACCCGCGTATTGACGAGCCATTGCGGGACGCCGCCGCCGGGATCGAGGTGCATGACGAAGGTGACGCGGGAGCGGCCGGTGCCCAGGGGTTCGAGGCGCCAGCTGCCTTCTGCAGTTTGGACCCGGACGCGCCCGGGTCTCTCGGGCAGGTGTTCCGGCGCCGCGGTCATCCGGAGTTCGATGAGGCCGGTCGCTTCGTCGCGCAGGAACTCGGTCCGCAAGATCTGGTCTCGATCGGAGACGGGCCAGGGAGCGGCCATCGCGGAATATTGGAAAGAGATCGAACCGTCTCGCGCGAGCAGCGTCGAATCCATGCAATTCGGAAACCATTCGCGTAGTCGGTTGCCGTCTCGCAAGACGTGGAGCACGGCCCCCGTCGGGTGGTCAAACTCGCTGGTCCCCTTGAAAGCCCTGACCGCAGAACCGGTCACGGGGCGGGTGTAGACATCGATCCCGTCCTGACTCCGGTCGAGCCGCCATGCCTCCGCGTTCGCCTGGACGACGCTGCTTGCGAGCACGAGCGTGAGGGACGTCACCAGGGCGAGGAGGCCAATCTGGGATCCCCGGTCGCTCAGACTCATGGAGGTCGTGCCGCGCATGACCGTGCCGCTCCCCTTTTGGTCTCGTGCCCCTTCGTGGTCGAGCCGGTCCAGTCTAGCGCCACGGAGGCCTCTTCTGCTCTCGGGGCCGTTCGCGCCGTCTCGCCCGAGTCCCTAAGGTCTGCGACCGGGAGAGGTCGGGCGCCCGGCATCACATAGAGGAGCTGAAACGCATGAGCCGTCTCGCAGGCAAGGTTGCGATCGTCACGGGGGCCGCGCGCGGAACCGGAGAGCAGACCGCCCGGCTCTTCGTCGATGAAGGTGCGAAGGTGGTGATCGCCGACGTACTCGAGGAAGAGGGTCGTAAGACCGCAGAGAGTCTCGGCGCTGCCGCGCGCTTCGTTCGGCTGGACGTCACTGATGCGGAGAGCTGGCGAGGGTGTGTCGCGCAGACCGTCGAGTCTTTCGGTCCTCCGAAGGTTCTGGTGAACAACGCGGGCCTGCTTCACATCGAGGCCCTGCTCGAGATCGACCCGGCCAGATACGAGCAGCTCTGGCGCGTGAATCAGCTCGGACCCTTCCTCGGCATGCAGGCCGTCGCGCGGGAGATGGAAGCGGCGGGCGGAGGCTCGATCGTAAACGTCTCTTCCGTCGACGGGCTCTCGGCCAAGAACGGTCTGGGGGCGTATGTGCCGACGAAGTGGGGGTTGCGAGGGCTCACGCGCGTCGCCGCGCTCGAGCTGGGCCAGCGCGGCATCCGGGTCAATGCGGTCTGCCCAGAGGCGGGTGGTCCGGGCATGCGGCGCGAGTTCATGCCGGCCGGGATCGATCCGATGGACACGCTGGCCTTCACGCACGACGTGATCCCGCATAACCGGGAGCGGCCGGGCATCGAGATCATCCGAGACATCGCTCGCATGATCCTCTTCCTGGCGTCGGACGAAAGCCTTTCGTGCACGGGAGCCGACTACCCGGTGGACGCGGGCTGGACGGCGGGACGGCGCTTGAAGTTCAGCCCCGGCTACAAGGCCGACTAACGGGCTCTTCAGTCCGTCAGGTCCTCGAGGGGCTGCACCTCGGGTCTGCGGGCGGAGACCCACTTCGCGAGGTAGCCCGTGCCGGTGGCGACGGTGTCGAAGCCGGCCTCTTCGAGGAGCCCCTCCATGGGGGTGGCCGTATAGTTTGCATAATACGGCTCGTGGAACTCGCGCGGGAAGAACTCGAGCGCCCAGTCGAGGCCGGGGTCGTCCCCGCTTTGCAATGAGTCGACCATCCCGAAGAAGGCACCCGGCTTCGACACGCGGAGCGCCTCTTCGAGGACGGCCTCACGGACGGGAAGCGGGAGCTCGTGGAAGAGGAAGCTCGAATACACGGCGTCGAAGCGCTGGTCTGCGAAGTCGAGCGCGGCGGCGTCCCCCTGGATGCAGTCGACGCGGGGGAAGTCGCGTAGCTGGCGCCGCGCGAAATGCGTGTACGGCGCGCTGAGGTCGACGCAGGTGATCTTGGCGTTTGGGAAGGAACGCGTGACGGACTGGGCCGAGGTCCCGGTTCCCGACCCGAGCTCGAGGAAGCGGAGCCCCGCGCCCGAGGCGCTCTTGCCCGTCTGCTCGAGATGGGTCGCGAGCGGTGCCAGGATCATTCGGCGCATGGCGTCGGCGCCACCCCGAAAGAGCAGCTCGACCTGATGCTCGTAGAGCTCTGCCGACCGCTCGCTCAGGTAGCCATCGGTCTGGTAGTGGAAGTTTCGCCGATAGTAGGCAGGGAGTTCGTCCAGCCAGCCGCGGGCGCTCGCGCCGAAGTCGCGCGAATCGTGCTCGCGCCGTCGGCGGGTGACGCTGAGGCCGTCTGCGAGGATCCGCAATAGTCGGGTCCCGTGGCCGAGCAGGTCGCGGGGGCTCAGGACCGAGAGCGGGGCGCCGCCCTGTCCGATCAGCGCCGCGTCCCGCTCGAGTAGTGCGTGGAGTCGCTCGAGGGTGATCTCGATGGCCCCTTCCGGGGGCCCCGCAGCGCGGGTTTGGTCCCCGGGGCCATTCAGGAGGAAGAGCGGGATCCCCTCCGCCAGGAAGAGGCCGCTGCGCAGGGATTGGATGCCCAGCGCGAGCGTCTCCGTCGCGTTCTCGGTCTTCCAGCGCCGGGGGTCGAAGGTGCGGAGGGCTTCGCCCAGGAGTTGAATCGTGGACGAGGCAGTGGGGGACGCCTGCTTCGGGGGCATGGTCGGTCTCCGAGTAAGGGTGTGCTCTCGGAGAAGTCTAACTCTCAGAGTGTGGGTCGACCGAATTCAGGGCAGTCCAAGCAGCGCCGCGGTCTCCGCGGTCGTCGCGACGGGGCGGCCGACTTTCTCGCAGAGTTCGACGGCCTCGCGCATCAGCTCTTCGTTGGAGGGGCTGCGGTCGGGCGAGTAGAATTCCTCGACACCGATGTGGAGATGACCGCCGCGCTCGAGGGCCAGGCGGGCGATCGGGGTCTCCATCAGGTCTCCGCCCCAGACCGAGACGGACCAGGGGAGGTCCGTGCCTTCGAGCATGTCGAGGTAGGCCAGCAGGCCATATTCCGTGGGCATCAGCCCAAAGGTCACGCCAGGCTCGGTGGCCATCAACCCGTAGTCGCCGCCGAAGTAGAATTTCACCATCGTGCCGGCGGGGAGACGACCGGCACGGTGATAGGCGAGCGTGGTCCGCAGGGAGTTCGGCTCGTAGATGCCGAGTGCCGGCCCCATCTTGAGTCGATCACAGAAAGCGAAGGCGTAGCGGCAGTCGTCGTAGGAGACGCCATAGACGCCGCCCATGGGCAGCCCGTCGGGCCCGGGTTGGCCGATGTTGGTCGAGCCCGGGTCGAAGGCGCACATCCGGACCGAGATTTCTTCAGACAGGAGCTCGATGTGTTCGAGCTTACCGGCCATATCCGGCGAGCCGGTCAGCGTGGGGTACCAGAGGGCGTCCGGGCGCTCTGCAAGGATCGGGCGCCAGGCTTCCAGATAGTCGTCGGCAGCGGCGCGCCCCGTGAGCATGATGTCGGTGTTGTGCGCGTGGACGATGGTCGCGCCGAGCTGATAGCAGAGCAGGGCGTCCTTGCGGATCTCGTCCGGTGTGCGGGGGGAGTGGGGGTTCTTCTCCTTGGAGGTCATGCCGTTGATGGCGGCCTCGAGGATGACGGGTCGTTCGGATGAGGGCATGGGGCGTGCTCCCTGGGTGTTTCGGATCGTGAATGGAGATCCGCAATCGAGTCGATCCTAACTCGACCTGGGCGCCGTGGCTGGCCCCGCGGGCCGATTCTCAAGTCGCTGACGGCGAGAGCCGATCAGCGGGGAGCCCGGGCGCGTGCCCGACCTGCGGCAGGAGAGGCCCTCGATGAAGATCGACACCCGTTTCGCGATCGCGATGCTGACACGGACGCAGGGGCTCCTGCTTGCGGTTTTGCTGGTGACCTCCGGCTGTGCGGGGTCTGCCTGGCAGCAGGCGCTCGAAGCCGACTCGCCCTCTGGCTACTACCGATTCATGCGTGAAAACGGGGACTCACCCCACCTGGCGGAGGCGCGGGAGCGACTGGAATTCCACAAGCTCTACCGGGCCCCGAGCCTGGCGGGCTTCGATACTTTCAGGCGGCGCTACCCCGAAAGTGCGTTGACCGAGGGTTTGTATCCGGTCCTCCAGCATCCTGCGTTCGACGCCGCACGGGCGGCGGGAACGGAGCGCGCCTATCGAGACTTTCTCGAGACCTTTGGAGACGGCGAGTACGGCGCGCGGGCGGAGGGCAACGCGCTCTTTGTCGCAGCGGCGGGTTTCGGTGGAGACCCGGTCGAGCTGGCCGATTTTGCTTTGTGGCATCCCTCCAGTGACTTCGCCGCGGAAGCCAAGCGCACGGTGGAGGCCGTGGAGTCGCGCCGCCGGGTCGGCTTCGATCGTGTTCACGTGGTGATCGATGTCGCGGAGGATCAGCCGGAGCGAGCGCGCGTTCGTGCCGCGCTGATCGATCGCATCGCGACGCTCGCCGGCCAGGGCGGGCTCGCCCTGACGGTCGAGGCCGACGCGCTGGGCTCGGGAGCGGTCGGGGAGGTGGTGGCCTCCTCTCGTCTTGCGGCGGCCTCTATCGAGAACCTGGGCTCCTCTCGTCTCGAAGTGACCCATGTCGAGGAAACCGTCGGGCTGGAGACAACGGCGGGCGAGTTGGCGCGACCGGCTCGGCTGGGACAGACACGGGTTGTCCTGCGCGATCGGGCGGGAGGAGAGGTGATCGCTCAGCGGACCTTCGAGATGCGTGTTGCGGACAAGGCACACGTGACGGGCAGCTCCGTCCTCTTCTCAGCCAACTCGGCAAAATACTGGAACGAGTTCTTCATCCCGGTGGCACGCTGGCGCAACGACCGCGCGATCCGTCCGCCGATCGCGCTCGCGCGGCCGGTCGTGGACCTCGACGGCGTGGGGGAGCGCGTTGCGGTCCTGTATGAGGACGGCGACTTCGATTTGGTGGGGCTCGAAGATCCGACGCGTCCGGTGACCCTGGCCCGCTATGACCGGAGTGAGGGTTACGAAAAATGGAGCGGCATCCGCGTTTTAGGCGCTCGCGTCGTAATCTACGGAGAAGAGGGCCTCGAGGTCGTTCGGTTCACGCAGGATGGACCGCAGGTCGAACGTAGCTGGGGCCGGGGCGAGATTGGTCGGGTGCTCTCCCTGACGGCCGTCGGTCGGGAGTGGCTGATCGTGGGCGCCAAGGGCATGCAGCGCATCGACCCGGAGACGGGGGCGGTCCAGCAGGTGATGCGGCGTGTCGTGGAGAGCATCGCGAGCGTGGGGGACACGCTGGTCTTCGTCGACGGCGAATCGGTCTATTTGTCGACCCTCGCGCTGCTCGCCGAGAATCGAGTGATCGCCCAGATGAAGCTGGGTCGGACCTTCGGACCAGAAGGCGTCCGGGTGCTCGACGGCGCCGCCCTCATCACAGGCCCGGGCGGAGCCCTGGTGCTCGACGTGCGGGATCCGAAGAGGCCACGGACGGTGGCCAAGCTGACGGCGCGGGAATTCGGCGAGGTGACGGACGCGACGCGGCTTCGCGGACGGACCTTTCTCGTGGGCGAAAGGGGCTTGCAGTTGTTGAGTCTCCGCCTCGACCGGGTCGAGGAGACCCTCGACGTGGGCGCCCGCTCCCGCGTCAGCGTGATGGGCCGCCACCTCGTCGCCGCAGATCGCGATGGGATCCAGGTCGTCGATTCGACGCCCTGGGCCGTGGAGCCCGTTCCGGCGAGCCCCGGAACGGCTTCCGGCGAGGGCGGTTCCTAGCCCGGCGCCCTGCGCGTGCGCGCGGTCCTCAGTCGATCCCGATTTCCGGGGGCGTGAGGCCCTGACGGACGAGGGTGACCTCGGGCCCCTTGCGGTGGATCGGCATGCGGTGGCCGAGATAGGTGCCGTTGCTTGCGTCGAACCAGAACGAGAAGCTTGGCAGGAGGTCGCCGGCGAGCCACGCGACGGCTTTGCCCAGGTCAGGGCCATACTCCACCTCGACGATACGTCGCCCGTCTCGCTCGATCGGGGTGTGGCGTTCGGCGAGCATGCGATGCAGGACCGGTCCGTCGCCACAGGCCGCGATCTGGAATCGTAGGGAATTGATTTCGCCTCGCGCGAGCGGCAGAAAGAAGAGCTGCATGGGGACGTTGACCAGCCGGTCTTCGTCGGGAATGTCGATGTGTTTTCCGGGCCGCGTCGCGTCTCCGTCGGGGTAGCAGCTGACGCGGCCTGCGGTGTGATCGACGACCAGGAGCGGGAAGTTCTGGCCGTCGGCGCTCGTGGCGATCGAACGTTCCTCGATCAACTGGAGGGCGACGGCTGGATCGCCCGCGGCACCGCCGAGACCGCTCGCGACCGGCGCGAGAGTGGCTTGGGAAACCATGGAGGCGCCGTCGTCGATCCCCATCGTGACCTGCATCGTACGCAGGCCGTCGGGTTGGGTATCGATCTCGAATCGAGACTGTCCGATCGCGTGGCCGGTGCCGTCGAAGGTGGTGGCGCCAATTGGTTCGAGCGTGTCGGGTAGCTGTAGGCGCAGAGTGGACTCGGCGCGCGCCGGGGTCGGCAGAACCAGCATCACGAATAACACGAGGAGCGCGCCCGAGAACATTTCTGGTCTCCCTTCTCCGCGGCGCGCCCGCGGTCGGGCAAAATCACCTGGCGAGGCCCGGTAAGGCGAGAGAAAAAGAGAGAGGGGAGGGCCGAGGAGAGGGGCGAGCCAGCGTGCGGGGGGGGTGAGCATCGGCGGAGCATACCGAACGCGCAGCGGGGGTCTCGCTCCGCGCTATCGTGGCGCCATGTCGCAGGTCTGGACTCGTCTTCGAGCCGGAACCCCGTCGTCGATCGCCGCCGTGGCCCCGAGGGCCCCGCTGCGCGTCGTCCAACCGGTTCCGGATCGGCCGCAGATTCATCTGATCGAGCTTCCCCTCGAAGCGGGGCCCGAAAAGACTCAGGTCTATCTGGTAGAGGGCGACCCGCTCACACTGATCGATACCGGGGTCGGGTCGGCGCAGAGTCGCGTGGCGCTCGAGTCGGCCTGCGACGGGCTCGGTTATGCCCTGGCCGACATCGAGCGGATCGTGCTCACCCACGCCCACTCCGATCATTTCGGCCTGACTGCTTCGATCCGCGAGGCGGGGGGGGCACTCGAGTGTTGGGTCCACGAGGCGGACGCGGACTTCGTCGAAGACTACCCACGGATCGTGCGCGAGCGCGTCGCCGACGTGCCGTCGCTTTTGCGCGAGTTCGGGGTGCCCCCCTCTCTGCTACCGCGCCTGCCCACGACGGAGACGACCCGCCGCGCGCTCTCGGAAGCCGAGCCGACCTCGGTCGAGCGGCGTCTGCGTGAGGGCGACCGGGTCGAGTGGAAGGATTGGGGGCTGCGTGTGCTCCACGGTCCCGGCCACACGCCGGGTCATATCCTGCTCGAGGACGAAGAAACGGGGCTCCTTTTTACCGGGGATCAGGTCATGGGCGAGGCGATCCCCTACGCGGAGAATCATTACCTCGACGCGCCGCCGGATCCGGCCGATCCGCTGAGGCGGCGTCCGCGGTTCAAGGGGCTCGTCGAGATGCGCCGGACCCTGCGACGTTTGCGTGGCCGGCGGGATAAGCTGCTCTTGCCGGGCTTCGGCGGGGTGCTGCCCCGGCCGGACCGCGCGATTCGGGACACGCTGCTCCACTACGACGTGCGGCTACAGCGGATCGAGCGCGGGCTGCGCAGCCTGGCCCGGATCGGACAGGACGTCACGGCATACGAAATCTGGAAGGGGCTCTTTCCCGCCGGAGAGCCGGTGGAGGAGATGATGAGCCACCTCGTGCTGCTGATCGGCGCGCTCGATTGCCTCGAAGCCGACGGGTTGATCGAAACCGAACGGCGCTCGGATGGGGTTTTCACGCATCACCATCGCTGATTGTGTCGGTCCCAAGTGGCCGGCCTGACTACTCGAAGCGTCCGAGTAGGTGAACGGAGAGGGCGCGCCGATCCTCCTGCGGCAGGTCGAAGACGGGCATGGGGGGCGTCGGCGCCAGGAAGAAGCCCGTCAGCGAAGCGACGGTGTATTTGCCGCCGAGCGCCTCGAGGGGCTTGGCGACGACACCGGGGGCTGCTTGGCCTGCGAGGTGACACGTGCCACAGGCGTTCGCGGCGAAGAGCGCTGCGCCGCGCGCTTCGAGGTCCTGCCGGGTCGCAGGGGCAAGGCTGGCGAGGGCGGGGTCGGGGGTCAGCGTGGCCGAGGCGGGACGGACCGCGGGGCTCGGGATCGGGGGGGCGCCCGAGGCCTCGCCCGGCCGCAGGCGATAGATCACGCCGGCGTAGTCGTCGCTGACGTAGATCGCGCCGTCCGGGCCCTGGAGGACGTCGGCGGGGCGCCCGATCACGTCCTCGTCGACCTCGAAGCCGGTCAAAAAGTCTTCTTCGTGGATCTCGCCGCGCTCGTCCCAGTGGAGAGAGACGACCTTATAGCCGTCCAGGCGCGAGCGGTTCCAGGAGCCGTGGAGCGCGACGAGCGCCGCGCCGCGCAGGGCGGGGGGGGTCGCGGGGTGGCGCAGAAAGTGGATCCCGAGCGGCGCGTTATGAGCGCGGAAGTCGTGGGCCGGGGTCGTCGAGGCCTCGACGCGCGCCTCGTTGCCGGGGCCGAAATCCGGGTCGGGGTCGTTATCCCCGTTGGCGTAGGGCCAGCCGTAGAAGTGGCCGCGCTCGATCCGGTTCAGCTCGCAGGGCGGGTAGTCGTCGCCCAGCAGGTCGCGGCCGTTGTCTGTGGCGTAGAGGGCGTTCGTGCCGGGCTGCCAGTCGAAGCCGACCGAGTTGCGGAGTCCCGCGGCGTAGATCTCCTCGCCCGAGCCATCGGGCGCGAAGCGCAGGATCGTGGCCCGTCGCGGGTCCTCCTCCTCACAGACGTTGCAGCTCGACCCGACGTGGAGGTAGAGGCCGCCGTCGGGGCCGAAGCGCAGGGTCCGGGACCAATGATTGCCGCCGGGAGGCAGGCCCTGGACGATTCGCTCGGGCGTAGCCTCGACCGTGATCGTGCCGGGGCCGCGCTCGCGGTAGGGGACGCGCGCGACCGAGCCGGTCTCGCCCACATAGAGGAAACCGTCGTGAAAATCGAAGCCGTGGGGTCGGTCGAGGCCTCCGATCAGCTCGCGCTGCCCGTCGGAGCGCCCGTCGCCGTCGGCGTCCGGTAGCACGAGGGTGAGCCGGCCGTCGCGGGGTTGGCTCACGATCAACTCGCCGCCCGGGCTGAAGCGCATCACGCGGGCGTTGGGGAGATCCTGCGCGAAGAGTTCGAGGCGGTAGCCGGGGGCGACCCGGAAGCGGCCCTGGACGGTCTCGGCATCGGGGGTTGGCACGCCTCGGCCGAGCATCGACTGGAGCATCGGCCCGCGGATCACGAATCCCTCGGGCAAGAGGAGCTGGCAGGCGGCAAATCCACCGATCAGCAAGAGTCCGATTCCGATTCCGATCTTCCGCATTACGCCCTCCCCTGAAAGCGGCGGCAGGGTACCCTAAGGTGCCCTCGCCGCCGCTCCGCGAGCGCGCCTCGGTGGGCATCGATCCGATCATTTTTCGTCGTTTTCACCCCCTCGGGAACTTGACGAAAGCCCATGTCTGACGGATACATAGGCGCTCTCTACCCGGCCCCTAGCGCCGGAGGCAGGACGACGAGCATGCAGAAGATCCGAAGAGGTGACCTCGTACAGGTCGTGAGTGGGGCCGGCGCGGCGAGCGCCGCCCAGGGGCGAGTGATCGCCGTGGACCCCGAGAAGGCGCGCGTGCGCGTCGAAGGCGTTCGCTTGCAGAAGAGACATCTCCGGCCGGGGCGCAGCGGCGCCCGCGAAGGGGGGATCGTCGAGACCGAGGGCTTCATCGACGCGTCCAACGTGATGCTCGTGCACCCGGGTGACAACAAGCCGTCCCGGGTCCGCATCGAGGAGCGCGACGGAAAGCGCGTGCGCGTCTTCGCACGTGGCGGCGACCTCGTTCCTGAGTCGACGACGGGCGTCTAGCAGAGCGAGAGCGCGCGGGCTTTGCGCCGCGCATTTCGGAAAGGATCGATCCAGTGGCGAAGAGCAAGCGAGAGCAGATCAAGCTCGAGTCGACGGCGGGCACGGGGCATTTCTACACGACCTCGAAGAACCGAACGAATACGCCGAACAAGCTCGAGTTCAAGAAATACGACCCGGTCGTGCGCAAGCACGTCGTCTATAAAGAGACGAAGCTGAAGTAGCTCCCCCGGCCCCGTTCGGGGCTTCTGGCCGGCTGCCGCGGGCTCGCTACCGTTGCCGGGGTCCGGCCGATGAAGCGTGCCGGCTTTCCACGAAACCGACCGAACACGACGTGCGGATGAGAGCGCGCCGCGCGGTTGAGAACAAGAGAGAGGGATTTCGAATGGCCTGGGTGATCACCCGAATGTGTCGAGACTGTGTGGATATGGCGTGCGTCGAGGTCTGCCCCGTCGACTGCATCGTTCAGCACAAGGACAAGGGCGAGGCCGCCGGCTACGAAAACCAGCTCTACATCGACCCGGAAGAGTGCATCAACTGCGGCGTGTGTGAGCCGGAGTGTCCCTGGGAGGCAATCTACGAGGACGAGCAGGTTCCGAGCGTCTTCGAGGAAGACACCGCGATCAACGCGAAGATCGTCGACGAGCGCGACGACTTCGAGGTGCCCGAGCGCGACGACGTCGACGTCCCGAGCCCGGACCAGATCGCCGCGAACAAGGAGAAGTGGAGCTACGCCGGTTAGGCGAAGCGCCCCTCCGCGAGGGCAGGCATGGGCCCGCCGCGGTCCGAGCCACGACAGCATCAAGGGCCGACCCGATGACGGGTCGGCCCTTTTGTTTTGAGGAGGCTGCGGTCGCCGCAAGCGAGACGCTGC
>Ga0315316_10000756_pt1 | contig 21755 bp, 18 predicted proteins | sample M160m3416metaG_FD_203702 | JGI IMG/M metagenome (GOLD analysis project Ga0315316, IMG submission 203702) | Ammonia-oxidizing marine archaeal communities from Monterey Bay, California, United States - M1 60m 3416 | ecosystem: Environmental > Aquatic > Marine > Intertidal zone | place: USA... | reverse complement strand
TACGCTTTCCACCTGTGATCGGGTCTCCCGCAGATCGGCCAGGAGCGCGATCGCGCGCTTGATGAAGAGCAGGCCGATCAGCACGTGCATGACCAGGAAGATCACGTTCGTCCATAGGGCGAAGGCGTAGAGCGAGGCCTCGCCCGCGTAACCGTGAAAAATGTTGGCCCAGACGATCTCTCGCGTTCCGAAATTTCCGAACGACGGCAGCATCATCGTGAAGTACACCACCGGAATTCCTGCAAAGAGGGCGGTCCAGTCGATCGTGTTTCCGAAGGCCCGAGAGGCCATCCCCTGGATGAAGACATCCGCTACGGCGAAGGCGGCGAAGATCCAGAAATAGGGCAGGAGGTCGCGTAGCACGACGCGTCCTTCGAGGAAGTCCAGCCGTAGAAACGCATAGAGCCGGTCGAGCACGCCGAGGCTGCGCGCGATGACGAAGGCCGCGACGAGTACCCAGCCAAAGATGACGACCCCTGCGACGGCGCCGAACTGCACTTGTTCTCTCGAGACGAAGGCGAGCGCGAGGGTTCCCTGTAGCAACAGGACGAAGAAATGGGCGACGAAGGGAAGCGTCGAGACGGCGACGACCGACTGCAGTGGCGCTCGGCAGAGCTGCCAGACTCCGAGGAAGAAGGTGGCGTCGGAGACGGAGTTGTTGAGCGCGCGGACCAGCTCTGCCCCGCCCTTGACCGCGACGATCTGTCGCCGCGGAACCGGCGAAAGAAACCGCCGCACCATCGAGGCCTGTACGAGGGTCCAGACCAGGAAGAAGACGAGTTTGTCCACGACGGTGATGCCGATGAAGAGGGGCATGTTCGCGTGCTCTGTCGCCTCGGGGACCGCCTGCCAGTCGATCGCGAAGCCGAAGACGTAGACCAGCGCGCTTCCCGATATCACGAGGGGGAGGACATGACGAAAGAGGAGATTCTTCGTACGCGGCACGGCGCTGCAGCATAGTCGATCGAGCGGGAGAACCCCGGCCGGGATCCGCGGTTTGGCCGCGAGCGATCAGCGCTCTACCCTCCGGCGCCATGGACCTTGGCTTTCGAATGCACGCAGAGAGAACGCCCAACCCGAACAGCATCAAATGGGTGTTGGGCCAGCCGGTTGCGGAGGTCGTGAACTCGGCCTCCTTCGCGCCGCCGCTGGCGGCCGAGGTCTCTCCCTTGGCGGCGCCGATCGTGGCCATCGATGGGGTCGAGGGGGTCCTGCTCGGGCCAAGCTTCGTGACCGTGACGAAGGGAGAGGGCGCCGAGTGGACCGAGCTGGCTGCGGAGATCGTGGCGGCGATCAAGGCCTGGGCGAAAACGGGAGAGCCCGCCCTTGGGCCGGCCTTTGAACTTCCCGAGGCGGAGGCCGACGACGAGGTCGTCGCGAAGATCCGAGAGATCTTGGAGCGGGATGTGAGGCCCTACGTCGAGCAGGACGGTGGAGAGATCGGCTTCGCGGGATACCGCGACGGGGTGGTCGAGGTTGTTCTCAGAGGAGCCTGTGCGGGCTGTCCCAGCTCGTCGATCACACTGAAGATGGGTATCGAGGCCCGGCTCAAGGAAGAGATCCCCGAGATCCAATCCGTCGTTGCTCTCTGACAGACGAGTCCTTCGCGCGGAGCTCTGCTGATGGGCTTTGGGGGACGAGATCGATTTTTTCGCGGTCGCGGGGGCCTCGGGCGGCATCGCTTCGGGCTCGGACGTGGAAGAAACCGGCGCCGGCGTCAGGGGCGCTTGACGACCGTGGGCCGCCTCGCCGTCCTCGTCGGTGGGTTCGCGTGCGTCGGTGTGGTCCTCGGGCTCAAGGGCGGTTGGGTTGCCTGGCAGAGTAGGGATGCCGCGCGGGTGCCCCTGCCGCACGTCGCGGCTGCGCCACCCTTGGCCGGGCCGCCCTGGGTGTCCCTCCTGACGCCGCCGATCGGGCGTGAGCGCTTTGAGCAGGCGCGCCGTCGGGCACTGGAATTCGATCCGACCGCGGCGCCACGACTGGTGGAGTGGATCGACACGGCGGGTCACGCGTCCGCACCCGCTGGGGGGCGCGAGTCGTCGGACGACCGGCGGGTCGAGTACAGCCTGGACGAACGTTTGACGGCGGAGGTCTTCGAGATTCTTCGCAAGGGACGTGTCGAGAGCGGCCACGCGATCGTGCTGGACCCTCGAAGCGGTCGGCTGCTCGCCTATGTCTCGACGAACCCCGAGGCGTTCCCGCCAGATCGCGCCTACCCGGCGGCGTCGATCGTGAAGGTGCTGACAGCGGCCGCTTTGCTCGAGGAAAAGGAAGGGGACGCGGGGATCGACTGCGTCTATCGCGGGAACAAATACCGTCTGAATCGACGCCGATTGGACCCTCCGTCGAGCGGGCGCCGGTCAGGTCTCGAAGAAGCGCTTGCAACGTCGAATAACCAATGCTTTTCGCAATGGGCGGTGCACGAGCTTGGGGAGCCGACGCTTCGGGCGACTCTTCGTCGGTTCGGCTGGCTGGAACCGCCGGTTCCGGGTCACGAGGCCGGTCGCATTGGAGAGATCCAGACGCGGCTCGACCTCGGGCGGCTTGGGAGCGGTCTGGACGGCCTGCGTGTGACGCCCCTTCACGTGGCCGCGCTGACCTCGATCCTGACGGACGGGCGCAGCGTCGAGCCCTGGTGGGTCGACCGGATCGTGGATGGTGAGGGTCGCTCGATCGAATTACCCGCTCGTGCCGAGCCACGCAGGGTGATGGATACGGTGCGAGCGGACCGCCTGCGCGAGATGCTCGTGGCGACGACCGCTCGGGGGACCGCTCGGGGGGCCTTTCGGTCCAAGCGCGGCCGACCTCGGCTGGGCTCCCTGAGCGTCGCCGGCAAGACCGGAAACCTGACGGGGAGCGACCCCTTCGGTCGGTACGAATGGTTCGTTGGCGTCGCGCCGGCGGAGGATCCAAGGATCGGGGTCGTCGTTCTCCAGCTCCAGGGCCATCTTTGGTGGAGAAAGTCGAGCGAACTCGCAGCGAGTATCTTCGAAGAAGTGTTCTGTGACCGGTCCGGCTGTCGGGCAGAGGCGGCGAACCGTTGGACAGGGGATCTGGGCCCGGCGGTCGCCCCGGTCAGGATCTCTGACCTCGGGGGCCCCATCCGGCTCTCGCAGCTGACATCGGAGAGAGCCGGTTCAGGCTCGGGCCGGATTCATGCGAAGCCCTGATCCCGCTCTGGGGCGACGACCCGCTATACTCGGAGATTGTGCAGCGTCCGGATCTGTTTTCGTACGCGCCGAGGGGGCGAACGTGTGAGCGAATCCGACCGGTCCAGCCAAGCAGCCGTTCGCTCAAGTGCAGCTGCAATATCGGCCGCAGAGGCCGATCCCGGCAACCAGGGCGCCGCGGGAGGCCGCGCGATTGTCGAGCCGACCGATCGGCCGGCGGCCTCGGGGCATCGATTCGGACCCGACCTCGCCTGTTCGGAGTGCGGGATCCAATGGGACGCCCATCAGCGCTCACCCGCGCCGTGTGACAAAGAGGCGCAGGCTGACGCTTTCCTGCGTCGCCCTCCCCTGGAGCGCTAGCGAGCCTTCCCTGGAGCGCTGCTAGCGAGCGCTCGGCGTGATGAGGTGTTGCGGCGGGGACTTGCCGGTCGGCTGCGCATGATCTGCTGGCGTTTTGTGGGTCCTGCTGATCGCGGGTGACGTGAAGCGTCTTCCGGAGTGACGTGGAGCGTCACTTTGGGGCCCAAAGGCCCTCCTGCGGCATTCTGCTGGGCCCCCTCGAAGATCGGCGTCGAAAAAGTTCAGCTTCGATTCCGGCTGACCGACCAATGATCTGGCATGCGGACTTGCGGGTCGCATGTCGGTTCGAGGTCGCGGGAGTAGAGGAGCTGGCACGGGCCTTGCTCTACTTGGTAGTCGGCGGAGCCAACCCCCTCCTGGACGGGAACTCGGGGAGACCGCAGCCAACCCCTGCGTTGTGCAGGGACTCGATCACTCGAGTGACCATAGATTTGAAAAGGATTGAAAAATAATGAGCAAGCTCATTCGCAAGTCCAAGAAGGGCTTCACCCTCATCGAACTCATGATCGTGGTCGCGATCATCGGCATTCTCGCCGCGATCGCGATCCCCAACTTCCTGCGCTTCCAGCTCAAGTCGAAGAGCTCGGAAGGCAAGGTCAACATCGCGGCCATCCGGACCGCTGAGGAGTCCTACCTCGCCGAGTTCGGGTCCTATGTCGCCGCGGCTGCGACGCCTGCCGCCGTTCCCGGTACGTCGAAGACGGCCTGGCCGACGACGGCCGCCGGCACCGCCGAGTTCGATACACTCGGTTGGTCGCCCGAGGGCCAGGTCTTCTTCGGGTACGAAGTTGCGGCTTCGGGGAGCGCCTACACGATCACCGCGTCGGCGGATATCGATGGCGACGGCACGGACCAGGTCTGGGGCTACGTCAAGCCTGCGACGGGCACGCAAGTCGGCGTGAATCCCGCTTCCTACGGGGTCTGCGACAGCACTGGCATCGCGGGAGGTCGGCTCACGACGGTGGGTCCCTGCGACACCACGCATGGTCAGTCGGTCTTCTAGACCCACTGGTTCGCGTTTGGAACGCATAAGGCCCGGGCATCGAGGATGTCCGGGCCTTTGTTTTTCGTGGCCCTCAGAGGCCTCTCGGACCTCTTCTGGGCATCGGGCCTGGCCGGTGCTCTCGCTTGAGAACCGGTTTTGCGACTGAGGCTGGGCTGCGGCTCAGCTAGCTGATGATGCGTCCGCCGCCGGGACCGCCCATCCCGCCAGGCGGGGTCTGCCCTGGGACGACGATACGGTTGGCTTCCTGGCGCTGCATCTCTCTTGCCTCTTCCATCAATCGCTCGACCGCGTCCTGGACGGCCTTGGGGAAGGCCTCGAACGCCTCGGGCAGGGTGGCGGCTTCGATCGGGCAGTTGATCGGGAGCGGGCCCCGCGCGGACATCAGGGTGGTTTCTCCGACGAAGACGGCCGGGCGGCTCGGATCGTCGAGGCCCTCTCGCGTGACGGGCGTCAGACGGCGAATCGAGGCGACCTTGAGGTCGCTGAAAGTCTCTTCGCGGTAGAGGTTGTCCTGATCGACGGTGATTTCGCCGAGAGGGTTGGTTTCTTCGCTCACAGGGGCTTCTCCTCGGTTGGGCGGGCCCATGTTGGCAGATACGGCCCCCGATTCAAGGCACCCGAGACGCGCAGGTGTGACGCTGTGCCTGGGCAGTCGTCTCCGCGGGCCTCTTAGTCCGCCAGGACCTCGGAGAGAATCGCGCCGACGCCGGTATCTTCATTCTCGTCGAGCGCCTCTACGACGGGCAGGCAGGCGACCATCTTCTCCAACTCGGTCCCCTCCTGGGTCCCGAGTCGGTCGAAAAGAACGCCGAAGCCTGTCGGGCCGTCATCGCGCACGATCTCGGCATCGACCACGATGGGCTGGCCCGGGTTCGGGCCGTGCAGGGCGATCTGGAAGCGGTCCCCGATCCGGAGATCGGGGTGGCGCTCGACGCGCATGCCACGGGCCGAGAGATCTCGTCCGATGAGGACGAGGGGGCCCTGCGCGGCCTCGGCGACCACGGAAGACGCGTACCGTCCCCGAGTGTGCTCGCGACGATTCCCGGTCCCTTCCGCGTTGGGCTCGAGTTGGACCTCGACCTCTGAGCTGGCGACGACCGGAGGGTCGGTTTCGTCGTCGAGCATCAGATCCGGCAGGGTCGGGAGCTGGCAGGGGGGAATCGGCGGGGCGCCCGACAGGCTGGCCGACTCCAGAGAGTGAGGGCCGGAGGCCCAGTGGTTGATCAACGCGGTGAGTTGCGTTCGGGTGCGGTCCGCCATCTCCGGGTCGAAGACCACGGCGACCATGGAGCGGTCGTCCTCGGCCTCGCGCGCAAGTCTCCGGACGCTTCCGCGTAGGGTAAGCGGTCCGTGTTCGGCCCAGGCGCCCCCGTCCTCTGGGATCGCAAATTCGACTGCGTCTCCGACGGCGATCGGCTCGGAGGTCTGGAGTCGGCAGCCCCGATTGGAGAGGTCGAGGAGGACGGTCGATTGTACGCCGGTGTCGAGAGAAACAGGTGAGCCGACGGCGACACGTCGGTCACGCCTTCGTTCGTTGCCCCGGTAGGTCGCCCGCGCCACCAGCAGCCGCCAGATATCGGGGTTGGCCGGGAGGCGGATCAGGAGATGGAGCCCGTTGCGGCGAAGCCGTCGCCGCATCGCGGGCGAGTCCTCAGCGACCGCGATGATGCGCAGCGGCCGACCGGGCAGGGCCTCGGGGGGGCTGCCCCGGCGGACGCGTTCCACCCGCCGTGGTGTGACGATCAGCAGGTCTCGCGGAGGCGCGACGTCCGAGGGGATCTGGTTCCCCTTGAGGCGTTCGAAGCCGATGCCTTGGGCAGCGAGCACGTCGGCGACGCCGTCCAGCTCGCCGTCGTCGACCAGAAGAATGTCGGGGCTTTCCGCCACCGTCGTCATACCCCGCCTCCCCGCATGCGCAAAAATCAGTCTCTCTTCAATCGTCGCCTCCGGCTTCTGCCTGAAGTAGGGATCGCAGGTCGGCTTCACGTTGGGGGGGGGCTGTGCCAGGACTGCCAGAGGGCTGCCCATGCGCTGCCGCAGACGCCGAGGGCGATCAGGAGGCCCGTGTCGAGCGAAATCCCGGCTGGGAGGAGGGAGTGGGTCGATGCGTGATCGACCAGGGCGAGCACGATTGCGTTGTTGAAGACGTGCGCGGCGATCGCGAGGGGGAGTCCTGACGTCTCGCGGATCGCTCCGAGCTGGAGTCCAAGCAAAGTGGCGATCAGGACCTGCTGGGGGCCGCCGTGGACCGCCCCGAAAAGCAGGGCGCTCCCAAAGACGGCGACGAGCGGGCCTCCGATCGATCGCAAGGCGGCGAAGAGCACCCCGCGGAAAAACAGCTCTTCGAGCACCCCGGGGACGAACGCCAGCCACAGGAGGGCATCGACGACTTCGCTGGGCGGAGCAGCGGAGAAGGGACTGATGCTAAAGGGGGGGGCCGGGGGCTCGAAACCCAAGAATCGGACCGTGAGCTGGGTCCAGAGTTGGTTGGCCGCCGCCAGCCCGAGGATCTCGAGCGCTCCGATCAGGGCGCTCGCGCCTCGTTCCGGCTGGGGTCGGCTCTGGGTCCATGGGGGAGGCCAAGGCATCGCGTGCTGAAGATACCGCGAGGGGTGTCCGCCGGGTCGTCGGTTGGATGGCTGGTGGGGTGGAGGCGCTGCTACGCTGGGCGCGTGTCGCGTTCTGAGCTCTGCTCCTCACTCCTGGTAGCGATGCCGCAGCTGGCCGATCCGAATTTTCGTCGCTCGGTCGTGCTCGTGGTCCATCACGACGTCGAGTCCACTTTCGGGCTCGTGCTGAACCGCGCGGTGGAGCTGACCGTGGACGAACTCTGCGAGAGCCTCGAGTTCGACTGGAAGGGTGAGCGAGGCGCCGAGGTCGCCTGGGGAGGGCCCGTCGAGTCCCATACGGGATGGCTGCTCTTCCAGGACGGGCTCGAGACTGAAGTCGAGGAGGAGCAGGTGTCGCGTCTGGAAGGTGAACTCTGTTTCGCGGGCTCGATGGACGTGCTCGAGCATCTCGCAGAACGCCCGCCCCGGGATCTGAGGATCTTTCTCGGCTATGCGGGTTGGGGGGGCGGCCAGCTCGAGAGCGAGCTGGCCCAGGGCGCATGGGTGGTCGCTCCCCTGTCTCCTGAGATCGTCTTCGATGTGCCGGTAGAAGCGATGTGGGACCACGTCCTGAGAGCCATGGATATCGACCCGGGGCGGCTGATCTCGACGGTGGGGGTCCACTAGATGCAATCCCCCCAGAGCGGCGCGGGGCCGGCCTACGAGGTGCGCTGCCCGCGATGCAACGTGAGCTTCCCGGTGGAGACGAAGCAGTGCTTCCATTGCGGTGGAGCGACGGGGCGTTCAGGCGCCTTCGTGCCGGTCGATCCTCAGGGTGCGAGTTCGATGGCGAAGGTGTTTTCCTCGGACTCGCCGGTTCAGATCGGCGAACGGCCCTTCGAGGCGAGCGAGGACGGCGGAAGCAGTTCGGCCGAGGAATGGCCGAGCGAGGTCGGGGTCGAGCAAGAGCAAGAGTCGCCCTCCTTCGTGAAGTCGATCCTCCGTTCCTTCGGCGGGTTTGTATGGATCGCATTGTTGATCGCTTTTTCCCTGGCGCGGAGCTGCGGAGACTAGGGACGGATCCGTCGGGGGGTCGAAGCGTTTGGCCACGTGACGAAGCTGACCTCTGCGAGTTCGTTCGTCGCCGCGCTCGCCCCGCTTCGCGTGAAGTCCGTATACTCGCGCGGGAAGCTTCCGCAGTCCGCGCGCATGTTCTGATAAGGAGAAGAGGGAAGTCATGAAGGTCGAAGCCGCCATCGCAGTCGAGGCAGGAAAGCCGCTGGAGATCGACGAGATCGACTTGGAAGGGCCCAAGGAAGGCGAATGCCTCATCCGTCTGGCGGCGACCGGTGTCTGTCACACGGATGCCTTCACCCTCTCGGGCGACGATCCGGAGGGCCTCTTTCCTGCAGTGTTAGGCCATGAGGGCGCGGGGGTCGTCGAAGAGGTCGGACCTGGGGTGAGTTCCCTCTCTGTCGGGGATCATGTGATTCCGCTCTATACGCCTGAGTGTAGGCAGTGCAAATTCTGCCTCTCAGGCAAGACCAATCTCTGCGGTGCGATCCGAGAGACCCAGGGGCGTGGCTTGATGCCCGACGGGACGAGTCGTATCTCATGGAAGGGTGAGAAGATCCACCACTACATGGGGACTTCGACATTCGCGCGCGCGACGGTCGTGCCCGAAATCGCGTTGGCGAAGGTCCGAAAGGACGCTCCGCTCGACAAGGTCTGCTTGCTCGGCTGTGGGGTGACGACTGGGATCGGCGCGGTCCTGAACACGGCCAAGGTGGAACCTGGATCGAGCGTCGCGATCATCGGTCTGGGCGGGATCGGACTCTCCTGCGTGCAGGGTGCGGTCATGGCGGGCGCGGATCGCATCATCGGGATCGACACGAATCCGAAGAAGTTCGAACTCGCCCAGCAATTCGGTGCGACCGACTGCGTCAACCCCAAGGAGGTAGGGGACGTCGAGGCCCATATCATCGACGCCACCGATGGGGGAGTCGACTATTCGTTCGAGTGCATTGGCAACGTCGAGACGATGGGAACCGCGCTGAGGATCTGTCATAAGGGCTGGGGAGAGAGTGTGATCATCGGCGTTGCGGGCGCGGGCCAGGAGATTCACGCCCGACCCTTCCTGCTCGTGACCGGCCGGGTCTGGCGCGGGACGGCCTTTGGCGGGACGAAAGGTCGCACGCAGCTGCCTGGGCTCGTTGACCGATATATGAACGGGCGCGTGAAACTCGATGAGATGGTGTCGCGCACGATGCCGCTCGAGGACATCAACCGGGCCTTCGACCTGATGCACGATGGTGAGGTCATCCGGTCCGTGATCACCCTCGACTGACGTTGCTCCAGTGACCTAGCCAGAAAGGGCCGGGGAGAGCCCGCTCCAAACCAGCCGCAGCGCAACCAGGGTCAGCGTCGCTTTGTAGAGCTGGCTGAAGCGCTTGTCGTCGAGCTGATCGAGGAAGCGCGTTCCGAGCGCCGTGCCCGCGATACTGCCGAGTGCCATGACGGCGATGAGTGGCGCGTAGGCCAGGAAGCCGAAGCCCGCGAGGCCGAAGAGGGTCATCTTGGCCAGGTGCCCTGCGGCCTGGCAGGCGGCCTTGGTTCCGATCAACTCGAATCGGCTCAACCCGATCCCGAGAAAGAAGGGCGCGATGAACGGGCCCGTGGCGCCCACCAGGGGGCCGAGCGCACCCGCGCCGAGGCCGACCAGCGCAAATCGCGGACCGACCGGGAGGCGCTCAGGGTCGAAGCCGAGTAGCAACCAGCGCCGTTTCCAGGTCGCGAGCAGCACGAAACACCCGATCCCGAGGCGCAGCGCCTCATCGGGAGCGTGTTGAACGAGCGACACCGTCAGCCAACCGGCTGGAAGTAACGGGAGCAGGAACGGGAGCAGCAGGTCGGGCCGGATCCGTTGCCGGTGTACGACGACTCGGCTCGAGTTCGACGTCAGCTGGACGATCGCGTGGATGGGAACAGCGATTTGTGGCTCGAGGAAGAGCAGCATCACCGCGAGGAGCAGAATTCCGCCTGCCATGCCCAAGATGGCGGAGACGGCCGCCGTGAGCAGGCTGGTCGCTCCGAGGATCGCGAGGATCGCTGGGTCCAATGACGCTTCCCGAGCCGCTGTTGTCGGCTATTCAAGTGATTTAGATCGCTATACAGATTGACGAGAATTTAATATTGATCAACCTTCAAGCTGATGCTCGCAATGAGCTGATGTCCATCTTGCGTCCAGTAGAGCGATTTCAGAGCGCTGTCGGCTCAGGTCGTAGGGAGAGCCGCGATGTCACGCCCATCCGATTTGAAGCCCGACACGGGGGCGTTTCCGAGCGAGGCGCCCAATGTCGCTGGACATTTTGCACGCGAAGCGGCGAGTGATTTTCTGAGTGCGCGCGAAGCCGCCGCCCTATTGGGGGTCAAGCTCCCAACGGTCTACGCCTATACGAGCCGAGGCCTGATTCAGAGTGTCCCTGGGGGAAAAGGGCGGTCGCGGCGCTACCGGCGCCGGGATCTCGAGCGCCTCTGTGCACGTCGCGATGCTCGGGCGGGGCACGGGCCGGTCGCGGCGGCAGCGTTGCAACAGGGCGAGCCGGTCATGGACAGCTCGATCACCCTGATCTCGATCGAGGAGGGCCCGATCTACAGGGGGCGCTCTGCGATCGAGCTGGCCGATGAGGGGCGCAGCTTCGAGTGGGTCGCCGAGGGGCTGTGGTCGGGTGATTGGAGCGAGCGCCCAGAGCCGGATGGATGGCGCCCGACTCAGCTGGGTGTTGATCTGGATGCGCTGAGTCGGGTCCTGCCCCCCAAATCAACTCCCTTACCCGTGATGAGCTTCGTGATTCCCTTGCTCGCCTCTCACGACCCAGGGCGTTTCAGTTGGCACCCTGAGGCGGTCCTGGCGAGGGTTCGATTCCTGCTGCGCCGCTGTGCAGCGGCTCTTGCTCTCGCCGGCGAGAGAGAGCGGCCCCTGCGTGCGATCGAGGCGGCGCTTGAGGCTCCGAGCGTTGCCGCGGCGGTGGGGGCGGCGTCGGGTTTGGAGCTTGGCGAGGAGGAGATCGCCCTCCTCGACCGTGCCCTCGTTTTAGCCGCGGATCATGAGCTGAACGCCTCGACCTTCGCTGCGCGCGTCGCTGCGTCGACGGGCGCCGACATCTACGGCTGCATCACGGCCGCGTTGGCGGCGCTCTCTGGACCGCGACACGGGGGCGCTGCGGACCGCGTGGATGCGCTGTTGCTCGAGGCGGGGCCAGCAGAGCGAGTGCAGGACGTCGTCCATGATCGTCAGCGGCGCGGCGAAGTGATCGAGGGTTTTGCTCATCCGATCTACGCGCCGCGGTCCGATCCACGCGGGGCGAGGCTGCTCGAGCTTGCCGAGCAGCTGAGGGGAGATCGGGCAGAGGTCCGCTCCGTGCTCGCGCTGGTCGACGCGATGCGGGAGGGCGGCTTTGGCGGACCCTCGATCGATGTCGGGCTGGTCGGGGTCGCTCGTGCGCTCGGCTTGCCGACCGGGACGGGTACCGCGCTCTTCGCGCTCGGGCGCATGGTCGGCTGGGTGGCTCATTGTCTGGAGCAATACGAGGCGGGATTCCTGGTCCGACCGAGGGCGCGGTACCGGGAAGACGCCGCAGCGGGCGACTGAAAAGCGCAGTAGGCTCGGTCGTCCCCGCAGCGGCGGAGCGTCAGCGTGCGGGCGGGCTAGGCAGATAGAGACTCGCTGATTGGAAGAGAGACGATTGGCCGACGGTAGGGTCGAAGACCGGGCATCCGCGGGGAGTTTGATCCGAAATCCCCTTCTCTGGATCGGCTTGAGCGCGGCAGGTTTGATCAGCCTGATCTATTACCCGCTCTTCTTCCCGTCCGATCACGCGGCCTTGGCGATCCAGAGCGAGGAATTCTTCTTCGAACCCAACGAGGCGGCCGGAGCGCCGGTGCTCGTGCTCTCGTTCTGGCTCTTCTATCGCCGCAGCCACTACCTCGATGTGTTGCGTGGCCCGGGGAAACCCCTTCCGGGCCTGCTCGTCCTCGTTCCGACCCTGGCCCTCTATTCCTGGGGGCATTTCACGAACGCGCCCGATTTGCAACTGGCAAGCGTGATCGGTCTGCTCTTCGGGGCTGCATTGTGTCTCGGGGGTTGGGCTGCGGTTCGAGCGTTTTGGGTGCCGATTCTCTTCTTGGGCTTCGCGCTGCCGCTGCCGCCCGTCCCGCTCTCGGCGGTGATCTTCCCCATCCAGCTCCTTACGGCAGAATTCGCGGGTGCGATCCTGAACCTGATCGGAGTGAAATCGCTCGTCCAGGGAGATCAGATTCTCCGTCCCGAGAACACGTTCATTGTCATCGAGACGTGCAGCGGCATCCGCACGATCGTCACCCTGACGATGTTGACCGTTCTGATGATCGATCTCTTCGAGCGGCGGGGTTGGCATGCGGTGCTCCTGCTCCTGCTCGCCCCCGCGGTCGCTTTTGTGACGAACGGTTTTCGTGTCGTCACTCTGGTACTCAACCCGCACTCTTCGATTCACTCGATTCATAACCTCCAGGGCATCGCGATGCTGCTGGTGGGTCTGGCCATCATCTATCTCCTCGACCTGGGATTAGAGCGTGGCCTGGGCTCAGCGGAAGTTCCCGCTGCCTCTTCTCATCATGACGACGGGGCGAGGCCGGCGAGCCGACTCTCGAGCCCCATGCTTGGAGGCGCTGCGCTTCTGATCACGCTGATCGCGATGGGCGCCGTCCATCGCGATGGGCCGCTCTATCAACCGCCGAGCGGAATCGACGAGATGCCCGGTGAGTTACTCGTTCGGGTCTTTGGGGAAGCGGAGACTCGTGAGATCGCTCCCGATTTCCAATTCCGAGGCAGCCTCCGGTACCTCGCTCATTCGAATCGGGCCCTGCGTTTCGAGGGCAAGTCCGCTGAGGTGTTCCTGGGAGTGGCGAACGAGCCCATCCGTTCGCATACGATGCTCAGCAAGCGGCTGGCTTGGCCCGAGAGCGGTTGGGTGCCGGTGGAAGAGTCTTATGCCCCTGTCGGTGAGGGCGTGGATGCGGCTCGGCGCGTTGTCTTGCGGCGGGGCGGTCGCAAGGTTCTCTCCTACTCGTGGTCTCCGCGCGCGGGTAGCTTTGCCCAGGAGTGGTTCCGACAGGCGCTCGCGCTCGACCGCAGCCCGCTATCGCGCCCCGAACACATGCTGGCGATCCGGATCTCGACTTCCGTCGAACGCGGGGATGACGACATGCAAGAGGCGGAAGGTCGCATCCGGCGAATCTGGAAGCGAATCGCCCCCGAGCTCGAGGGGTATGCACCTCTCCAACCGAAGAACAGGGCCTCACCTCGCTGAGGCGGGGGTGAAGATTTGCCCTGGTAGGGAAAAAGATTCCCCACCCCCTCTTCTGCGTAAAATGAATTGCTGTTCAAAAACAGACAGTTGGAATTGTCATGGAGATGGCACATGGCTTGCTTTATAATGGGTCATGCTCCAAGTGGAGCAAGGTCATAAGGGCAGGGTCATGAAAATGGATGCGGGGCAATGGCTCCGAATTATTCGAAAGAGCCGGGGATTTCATTGATTGCTCACTCGATGAAGCTTTATTTCCCTGGGGGATACCAGTAGGGTTTATCCGTAGGGAAGATTCCCCCCGACACTTTTGAAATTTTTCTTGACCTTTTTTGCTCTAGATGGCCAAATACTAATACTTGGCTCGTTACTCAAAGGAGAACTACTCAATGAAGATCAAGCTCATCATGCTTGTCAGCCTCTTTGCTCTCGGTTTCGCATTTAGTGCGACTGCCGGTAGCGTCACGGACACGGATACGGATGCTGTCCCGGACGTTTTTGACAACTGCGACGCGCTCGCCAACGGCCCTGCTCAAGGATCCAATCAGGTCGACTCCGACCAGGACGGCTACGGCAACGCCTGCGACGCCGACTACAACCAAGACACCTTCGTGAACGTCCAGGACTTCGGTGACTTCCTGGCGTCGTTCACCGGTACGTTCGATCCCAACACGGACCACGATGGTGACGGATTCACCACCGTCGCGGACTTCGGGACCTTCCTCAGCGGCTTCACGGCGACTCCCCCGCAGATCGGTCCGACTGGACTGACCTGTGGGATGACGATTCCGTGCCTGCCCTGAGGTGATATTTCCAGCCAGTCGGCCGGTTAGTCCGGCCGACTGGCTACCCCGTAGTGCCCCTTGGATTGTCGTCGAAGTTCAGCCTCGGATCTTCGACATAGGATGGCAGCCCAGCGGTCACATTTAGAGCGAATGCTCATTTGTAAGGAGAATAGTTAAGATGCGGCTCTTTGTTTCTGTAATCGCTACGACGGCGATGTTTTTTGCGGCCTCGGTGGCCGGCGCGGCGGCGACGTTCACCGCCACGGCAAGTTCCTCCGGCGGTCCCATTAGCGCCCTCAATCCGGGCGATGTCGTGACGATCGACATCACGCTGGGCAGCGACGGCTCGGCCGTCTTTGGTCTCGGTGTTTCGGCGGTCGGTTACAACCCCGCGATCGCCTCTTTCACGAGCGGCTCGGTCCCGGCTAACGTGCTGAACGCAATCTGTGTTGCGCCCGGGACCTGCTTCGGCGGCCTCGCCAACACCACGGGATCGGCCGCTGAGAGCACGGCGAACGTGCCTAACCTTCCTGAGATTCAGCTCTTCAACGGTGTCTCTACGGTCGCTGTGAACGGTACGGGCTCGGCCGACCAGGGCGTGATTACCCTGGTGGCCGGCGATCCGCAGTTCCAGATCGTCTTCACCGCGGGCTCCACATTCGGTTCCACGACGATCAGCATCGGCGCGAACGACGCCTATGGTGATCAGGTCATCGGTACGGGTGGTGCGGTTGAAGCCGCGACCAACGCGGCCGTGACCCTGACCGTCATTCCGGAGCCCGGAACGGCGCTGCTCATGGGCCTCGGTCTTGCTGGCCTCGCTTCCGCGGGTCGACGCAACTAGGACTGGGATTCATGCCGATGCAAGCCGAGCTTGCTTCGGCGATTCCTCAAAAACCGCCCTGACCTCTTTTGGTCAGGGCGGTTTTTTTGTTCCCCGGCTCGCCTGCTTGGTAGAGCCGGTCGCGAAGAAAGGGGCGACCGGGGTAGGGCAGATCCGGAGACCAGGAGAACGACACGCAATTTCGTGCGGCGCTACTCGCGGCCCTGATTCTTCTTTCAACCCAAGGGGCACTTCGCTGCGGTGACTTTGTTCACGAGCGCCTCGATTCCGGAAGAGGTGCTGAACGCAATCTGTGTTGCGCCCGGGACCTGCTGCGGCGGCCTCGCCAACACCACGGCCAACACCACGGCCAAGGCCAACACCACGGCAAAAGCCACGCCAAAAACTACGGCCAACACCACGGCATCGGCCGCGGAGAGCACGGCGAACGTGCCCCTGGCCTTCCTGAGGTCCAGCGCTTCAACGGTGTCTCTATCCGTCCCGGTCAAACAGTACGGGCGCGCACGACCAGGGCGTGATCATGGGCGTGGCCGGTGATCCGCAGTTCCAGCTCGTATTTACGGTCGTGGATCGGGGTGCGACGTCCATCACCATCGGAGCCCACTCCGCCTATGGCGACCATGTCGTCGGTACAGGTGGCGCTTTCCTTTCCTCGACGAATTCTTTGGTCTTTTGACTGCCGTGCCCGTGCCCGTGCCCGTGCCCGGAACGGCGACCCTTCTGGGACTCGGCGTAGCGGGTCTCGCTTCTAGGGGACGGCGGGAGCGGGCCCCAGGCCCTCGCGGGCTTCGCTCGTGAGCGGACGCGCGCGCCCAAGCGGGTAGTGGATCGGCGGGGCAACCCATGGAGATCTGCTGAAACGTCTCCCTGGCCAATTCCCGAGCGCAGGGTGGGTCGGTCTCTCGGCGCGATGGCGAAGGTCGTGCCTAAAGCCTCGGCCGCATCATCGAAGCGGCGCCTGGCAGGCACTGGATCTCTTGGATCGGGTGGGTCTCAAAGCGTTTCGGCTCTTGCGTCGAAGGCTCGGGGTCGCTCGAGTCCGTGGTCTTGAGTGGGCGCGGCGTCGCGATAAGAAAAGGGCCCGGAAGCCGAAGCCTCCGAGCCCTTTCTCTATGCGGAAACCGGCGCGCGTTCGCAGGCGCTCCGATTTCGCCGATCAGGCGCGTCGGCGAATCGCCACGACACCAAGGACGGAACCGAGCGCGGCCAGGCTCGAGGCCATCGTCGCGGGCTCGGGGACCGTCAGCACGACGTCCGCGTTGGTGGCGCCAAGTTCCGCACCGCCCGTACCGATGACCGTGTCGCCGTAGGCGGTATTCGCGCCCAGGCTGATCGTCGTCGTACCTTCCGCCGCGGCCGTGAAGACGATCTGGAACTGGGCGTCGCCAGCCACCCCCGTAATCACGCCCTCGTCAGTCGCACCCGTACCGCTGACCGCAACCGTGGAGACACCGTTGAAGAGCTGAACCTCCGGAAGGTTGGGCACGTTCTCCGTGCTCTCCGCAGCTGAGGTAGTGGTGTTGGCGAGGCCGCCGAAGCAGCTTCCCCCGGAACAAATCGCGTTCAGTACGTTGGCCGGGATCGTGCCGCTCGTGAAGCTCGCGATCGACGGATCGTATCCGACCGCCGAAACGCCGAGGCCGAAGACGTCCGCGTCGCTGCGTAAGGTCACGTCGATGGTCACGACGTCCCCCACGTCGAGGGCCGTCAGGGGGCCGCCGTTCGAGGTCGCCGACGCAGTGAACGTCGCGTCCGCGAGGGCCGCTTGTGCTGTAAAGAGAATCAGGGACGCGAGTAGCGCCGCACGAAATTTCATGTCGTTCTCCTGTGTATCCGTTCCGTATCCGTTCCCGGCGTTGTCTCTCGTCGGGGTCGAGCGGGCTTAGGGTGCGCGGGTTGCGACCGGTGGCCTGCTCTGGATTGGGCTCCCCGAGTCCTGCGTCGGAGCGGTTGGATCTCGACCGCTACCGAACACGATTCCCCGGAGATGGGAGATGTTAGTTGCAGCCGAGCAGGATGCCGTAGTCGCTCACGGTGATGAAACCGTCACCGTCGTGGTCGGCCTGTGCGACGAAACCGTCATCGCCGCTCGCCGTGCCCAGCGCACCCTGGAGCATCGCTACGTCCGCCGCATCGGTCGTACCGTCTCCGTTGTAATCCGTATTGCAGTCGTCGCCCGCGAAGGCGACTCCGGCAAAGAGCACAGCACATGCTGCGACCAAACCGCTTCCCCATACAAACTTCATTCCATCACTCCTTTTCACCAAAAGGTCGCTCCTCTTCTTAGAGTCGCCAAACAAAGTCTACACATAGACGCTGCTGCAGGAAAGGCGTTTAGGCCATTGTTATAGAACGCAATTTCTTGAGCGCAACGTTCATGCAAAAGGACCGAAGTCTGGGTGCGTCGTAGCGGCTCTCCCTTTGACACCGATCGATTCGAGCGGCGTTGGCCGCCGTCCTCACTCTCTTCGACGAACCGCCAGGCCAGCCCGACGATGGGCTGACACACCATCGGCAAGCGGGCAGAGCGCTCTTCCTTGCGATCCAAGGAAAGCGAACAGGTTCGCAAGAGGAACTTTTTCACTACTCGAGTCCACTGAGACAGACCTAGCATCGAACGACCTGGAGCGTGGCTGGTCCCGAACCTCTTTGATCCAGTGGCCAACCTCTATCTCTAAATCCTCGATGTCGACTGCCTTGCACCCGAATCTGTCGAGCCATCAGCGAAGGGTAAAGGCTACAGCGAAGGAGAATCCCGCCACGCTCTGTCCGAATCGGACACATCCTATTAGGCAGGGATCCTTTGCGTACGCCCCCGTCGAATTTGGAGGACCACGGTTTGACGACGTATCGCAGACGCGTTTCCGAGGCGGGTCCGTCTGCGCGTTCCGTCCACGGATGCGCCGTCGCGTTTCTGACGGCCGGGCTCTTTCTAGCCCTTCTGTCGGCGCTTCAGGTCGCCTCCGCGGCGCCGGTCCAGATCTACGGCGCCCTCGCCGGAGTCGATCGCCTTCCCTCGGGAGAGGCATTCCGGCCGTTGGGGAAACGTGCGTCCGCGTCGGCGGTGGGCTCGCCCCGACCGCGATCCGAGGCGTCGGAAGCGGTCGTCGTCAAATATCGCTCCAGCGGCGCCCACGGCCTGAGCGCGTGTGCCGAGCGCATTTCCCGCAAAGGCGGAAATTTCGCGGATTTCACCAAGGACGGGGCGGTCGGCCTTGACCAGATCGTCGAGGAATACGGGCTGGGGCCCCACCGTGCGCTTTTCCGCCGAACGCTCGGCTTCAGCCTGGAAGACGAGCGGAGCGCGCTTTCCGCGAGGCTCGCGAGCAAGCTCGCCCCGGCGACTTCGGGCGGGGCTCTCCCCGGAGGGGCACCGGGCGCCTCCGATCTGCCAGATCTATCTCACGTGTACAGGATTCAAGTGCCCCGAGGGGTAAGCGCCTCACAGGTCGTCGCCGCGTTGAGAGCCGACCCACACGTCGAATATGCGCAACCCGATTGGGGTCTTCAGCTCGATCAAGCCCTTTCCTTGCCGGATGACCCCTTTCTCCAGTCCTCGGGCTCCTGGGGCCAGAACTATTCAGATCTATGGGGTCTCTCTCGCGTCGGGGCCCCCGCGGTGTGGGATTTGAGCCGTGGGGAAGGCATCGTGGTCGCGGTCGTTGACACCGGTCTCGACCGCTTCCACCCCGATATTGCCGAGAATGTCTGGCTGAATCGGGGGGAGGACCTCAATGGAAACGGCCTGCCGGATCCGGCAGACCTCAATGGTCTCGACGACGATCAAAATGGCTACATCGATGACCTGACCGGTTTTGACTTCGCCCACTCCGTCGACGCAGATCAAGAGGGGACCTTCGATGGGCCGCACGATCGATCCGATCCGGGCCCCCTGGATGACGTCGGACACGGAACCCACATCGCGGGCACCATTGCGGCTGTCGGGAATAACGGAGAGGGCATCATCGGTGTCGCACCCCGGGCGCGTGTGATGGCCCTGAAGGGCTTCTCGGCAGAGGGTTCCGCGAGTGACTCGGACCTCTGGCGAGCGGTCCTGTATGCCGCAGAAAATGGCGCGAGTGTCGTCAACAACAGTTGGTCCTGCGGCACTCCCTGTCCGCGGAACCCACTGGCGATCGAGGTGCTGGACTGGGTCGAGGCCATGGGCACGGTGGTCGTGACGTCCGCTGGGAATGCCTCGACCGACGTCGTTCAGCGGAGTCCGGAGAACGACGACCGAGTGCTGACCGTGGGATCCATCGGCTTTGAGGACCAGATCTCGGGCTTCTCGAATCGGGGCTGGGGAATTGATGTCGTCGCGCCGGGGGGCGGCCCCAACGGCGACTCAGGCGTGCGCGTGAGTCGCCGGAACATCCTTTCCCTGCTTTCGAGCGAATACGACCCCAACCAAGAGCCATTCCGCGTGGAAGAGGACTACCTGCGCCTCGCAGGCACTTCGATGGCCGCGCCTCATGTGACGGGGGCGGTGGCGCTGCTGCGTTCGATGCGGCCCGACTTATCACCAGAGCAGGTTCGGTCTCTGATTCGTTCGACCGGACGTGACCTCGGGCTGCCCGGTCCCGACCCACTCTACGGCCGCGGACTTCTCGACCTTCCCGCTTTGCTCGCCGCGAAGCCGGCGCCATTCGAACTGAAAATCGAAGAACCCATGTCTTGGGTTCGGCACGACCCCGACTCTGGGCCTCTCCGAATCTACGGCCGCGTCGGGGGCCCGGACTTCGAGCGATTGGAGTGGAGCGTGGCCCCGGGTCTGTCCGGTCGGACCTTCGAGCCGATCGAGACGTTTCAGGGAAAACGGGGGGGCCTGCTCCTCGAGTGGGATGTCCTGGGTCGGGCGACGGGTCCCTACGTCCTGCGTGCCCGAGCGATTGGGCGCAATGGCGTTTCGATCGAGCGATACAGGATCGTGTCGCTCGAACGTGAGGCGCCGGCGCGCGTGAGTTGGGGAGAAGACGCGGTCGGTGCGCCCGCGATTGCAGGTCTTCGTGTGGTCTATCCCTCCTTCTCATCGGAACCCGGAGAAGCCACCGACCTCGTGTTGAGCCGTCTCGGTCCCGGCCCCGACGCAGGGGCTGGGGGCAAGCGCTCGTTCCGGTCTCGCTCTTCGACGCGACGGGGCGCTCAGGGTGTCTCCCGGCGGACGATCTTCGAAGGGGCTGAAAACCCGACCCAACTCCGGTGGGACGGTCGCTGGATTGCTTGGAGAGAGTCCGGCGCAACCGGCGGCCGAGTGAAAGCCTGTCGTGTCAGGGGGCGCGCGCTCTGCAAGCCGATCTCGGTCGAGCACGACGATGGGTTCATCGGGAATCTGTCCATGGCCTCCCGCCGGTTGGTCTGGCAGCGATACGCGGAGGGCGGAGGAATCATCGAAGGCTGTCTGCTCGATCGCCGAACTTCTTCCTGCCGCCCGGAACCGGTTGTCGAAGACCTGAGCGGGACGACCTGGACGCTGCGCTCCTTCGACGGTCGGACGCTGCTGCTGCAGTCCGCCGTGGGGCTTGCCCTCTGTCGGCTGAGGGACCGGGACATTCGTTGCCGGCCCGAACCCATCACGTTCGCCGACGGCGTGCCTCGTCCGAGCGGGGTGCTGCACTCTGGTCGCCTGATCGGTTTCACTGAGGCGACCGTCGAGCTTCGCCCTGGCGCCGGCTGCCTTCCCGGCGAAACCAACCCGGTCTGCCAACCCCAATTCGTCGTTGTCGCTCGTTACCAGGCGTGCTGGCTCGACGAAGCCCGACTGTGTGATCCGATTCCGATCTCTTCCTGGGTCCGCATCGACCTGCTCGAACCGTTGCAGGTCTCGGGCCGTCGCCTGGCCTGGTCGATCGGTAGCGAAGTCGAGCCGGCCTCGGTCCGTCACTGCGAGTTCCTGCCGGCGCTGCAGAGTTGTGTGGAGCAGAGGCCTTTTGGCGGTCTTGGAGACCAGCGCGATGTGGCGCTCGCCGGCGATCACCTGGCGTGGCGAGAAGCGCGTGAGGACCCGGTCGCCATCTGGGGACATGCGCTCCCCGCGCTACGGGGGCCGGGTAGAGTGCAACTGAAGGCGGGATCCCCCTTCTCGATCCGCCTTCGTGCTACGGGGACATCCACGCATAAGTGGGTCTATTCGGCGGAGGCCATCACCGGCACGTCGCCGTCCGAGGCACGCGTCCGCCTTCCCCGCGTGAGCCGCTCGGGTCGGATCGTAAGCTTCAAGGGGGTGTGGCCGCGCGACGGCGAAGGAGTCCATACCTGGCGATTTCGAGCGGAGACGCCAGAGGGTGCTTTCAGCGACTGGGTCGTGACGTTGGACGTGGCAAAGGCGCCTAACGCCTGGGAACGAAGACGTCGTGGGCTTCGTCGCGGGCCGAGGCGATGGTCGAGTGGTGAGGGGAGAGGGAGCAAGCCGGGTCGGTGAGCGTCGCGTCCCCGAGCAATCGAAAGGCCTGGCATCGACATCCCCCGAAATCCCGCTCTTTTTCAGGGCAGCTGCGGCACGGCTCGGGCATCCATTCGGTCCCGCGATAGGCGCGCATGCCCGGCGCGTCCTGCCAGCAGTCTCCGACGGTGCGATCCTTGACGTTCCAGAACTCGAGATCAGGCAGTTCGCCCGCTTCATGACAGGGGAGCACGCGGCCCGTCGGATCCACGACCATCGCGAGCTGACCCCAGCCGCCCATGCAGGGCTTGGGGCGGT
>Ga0315316_10000755_pt1 | contig 21776 bp, 16 predicted proteins | sample M160m3416metaG_FD_203702 | JGI IMG/M metagenome (GOLD analysis project Ga0315316, IMG submission 203702) | Ammonia-oxidizing marine archaeal communities from Monterey Bay, California, United States - M1 60m 3416 | ecosystem: Environmental > Aquatic > Marine > Intertidal zone | place: USA... | reverse complement strand
TAACGCTTATGGAAACATTGCTGTTGGTACTTTGACATCATCTGTCGGTAATGGCGGAACTACAAGCTTCTACGCTTGGACTGATGCCGCAGCTACTAAGTATGACAATGATCTTCATGCAGCTGGAACAGACTCATCAACAGTTAATGCAACATCAACAGCTCTTGCTACTGATCTTGTTTTGACATGTGATGTGAACTCCGGAGCTCTTGTAAGCACTACTAATGGTCTTGCTCATGCTTCTAACGTGCATCATGGAACAACAGTAAATATCACTGCTCAGATGTCTGCTGCAGCTAATGGTGGCGTTTACGCACCAGTTGCACAGTCTCTTAACAGATTGACTGTTGTCCATACCATTTACGCTCCGAACAGTGCAAATGTGGCTTCTGCTACAACTTCAGCTCTGTACACGGATGCAAATGGAACGGCTACATACTCATTCACTGGAACTGATCCGAACGTTCTTGGAACCATTGCTACGACTGATGACGTGCTCCACTCTGTGTTGATCACTGATTACGATTCAACAGCTGGTGCTCAGACAAACAGGATCCCAGGATCTGTTTTAGCTACGAAACCGTGTCACACGGCAACGCCGGCTTCAGTGCCAATGGTGTTTGACTTCCAGGACACAGTTACTGACCTTCCTGCGACAATGACGCAGGCAGTTAACGTAACTTCCTACAAGTCAACTACTTCGGCTCTTGCTCCTGTAGCACGTACGTCAACAGTGACTATGACAGACAAGTTCGGTGACGCTGTAACTGGTGGAACAGTTGTGTTCCACGGTGATGACAATCCGATTGCTTTCAAGAACACAGCAGCCAGCTCTAGTGCTCTAGAGATTAATGCTTGGGCGACAAATGACGGATACGCAGTTAATGCACCTGTTTGTTTCACTGGTGTAGACGGTGGTATTGAGGGAGAAGTTTCCCTTGGAACTACTTACTACATCAAGACAATCACAGCTGCTAATCCTTCTGTGGCTGCCTTCTCTCTGACTGCAGGCGGAGCCTTGCATACCATTACTGGTACCCCAACGGTTGCTGCTTCAGGAATAGCTTTGGCTCACCCAACATTTGGATGTGCTTTGCGTACTGTAAGTCCGCAAGGAACTGCATCAGTAGCGTGGAACGACGCAACTGTCAACACATCTGCTATAGACACAGTTGGTGTTACAGCTCGTCAGTTGCAAGCAATTACAACTAACAACGCTCAGAGCGCTGCAGCAGAGGTGCATTCCTCAAAGAATGCAACACGTTGGATCGCTCCAGGTGCTGTAGCACTTACAGGTGACAGCAAGACCTCAAGCAACTGGACTGAAACAGACACTACCGGTACAAGTACTGGTGGACCTGCTGACGACCACGTAGCTAACCACGCCAATGACATTATCGGTCACATAGTTTCGGCTGATGTTGCTGCTAATAGCATGGTTGTGGGACTCAACTACGGTATTGGTGGAACTGGAAGGGCTGCAACAACTACAGCGGTTACGGGCGCAGATATTATCGAGATCAACTATGCAGTAGCTAGCTTTGTTGCTGAAATGCCAGTTAACTCGCCTATCTGCTTCGAGACCGATACTGCTTCAGATGGTGGAAACCATTTGGCTGGTGTAGATGCAGGTACCGTTTACTTTGTTAAGATTGCGGTCGATGGTGGCAGCAGCGTGACAGATTTGACAATCTCGAATACTCGAGGTGCAGATCTTGTCGCTGGTGCAACAAACACTGCCTTCGGTGGTACACCAACTATTGCTGCGAAGGTTTATAAAGCTCACTCAGCGACAGCGTGTTCACCAACTACTTACACAAGTTACAGTTGGGATGACAACGACTACTTCTACTTGAATTCGGTTGGTGGTGTTACGTCAGTACCAACATCGATGGCAGGATTCGAAGGTACATACAAAGCAGGTGCTACTGCAGGAACTCTGGGTCTGCAAAATCACCTCGCTGATGGAAATGGCCTCGCTTATACCGGCGGTGACTTAGACGGTGTTGCTTATCAGGCATTGGCTGCTAATAAGAGCATCTTTATGCTAGGTGGTTAATAAAACCTAAAATAATTAAATGATTGTCCTGATTTAAGGTCAGTCGAAAAAAGAGCCCCGGTCACAAGACCGGGGCTCTTTTCACGTTTTTGGAAAGAAACTAAAAGGTCCACATCCATAAGCTCATAGTCGCGTAGCATATAACATGTAGAATTACATAGCTTTTTAATTTAATGAGGAGTAGGTAGGTCTTGTTATGTCAAGAATAGTCACCCGTCGAATAGCAGTATTTTTGACGTTTGCTGTTGTATCGATGTTCCATATGAGTGTTGCAGAAGCGGGAACTCCTGGAGCTCCTACAGGACTTTCTGCAACTCCGGGAAATACACAAGTAGCACTTTCATGGACGGCTCCAGGTGTAACTGGCGGTGGTGGTGGAATTAGTGACTACATGATTGAACATACAATAGATAGCGGTTTGACATGGGTGAGCGTTATAAAACCAGCAAGCGCAACGGCTTCTTATACGGTGACGGGTTTAACGAATGGAACGACCTACACATTTAGAGTTAGTGCGATTAACTCTGCTGATGTTGGGTTACCTTCAAATGCTGCAACTTCAATTCCTTTTGTGGTTCATTTACCAAATGATCTTGCACTTTTTTCTGCATGCCCAACAGGAGTTGCGCCCTCTGCTGGGTTTACCGATGTGACCTCAACTGATGTGGATTGTGTCAAATATTATGGAATAACAAAAGGTACGACAGCGACAACGTATTCTCCTGACGACAAAGTAACTCGTTGGCAGATGGCTTTGTTCCTTACACGAATGGCAGTGCCTGCTGGAATAACTTTAGGAAATGGTAGCAACCAAGGTTTCTCGGACATTTCTGGAAAATCAACCGAAATTCAAACTGCAATCAACCAGCTTAAACAGCTAGGTATAACGGTTGGTAAAACATCCACGACGTATGCACCAGATGACAATGTGACTCGTGAAGAAATGGCAATGTTCATAGCCAGATTGTTAAAGAAATCAAAAGCTGGTCCTGGTGGGAACACGGAGTATGTGGTCGGTACCACTGGTGCGAAAGAGATCAAATCAAATGACGCGGATCACAATTTCACAGACTTGTCCGTTTCAGGGCTTATTGAAGCTCGAAATGCAATAATTAATCTCTGGAATCTTGGAGCGACAGACGCTCAGGGGCTTTCTACTTATGAACCCACGGCTCCGATGACAAGGAAGTCTATGGCTACTTTCATGGCTACTGCATTAGCTCACACTAATGCACGTCCTGCAGGGCTCATTTTGCAATCAAGTGGATCACGTGTTCAAGTAGGAGTTTCAGTGACTATGTCTGTAACCCATCGAACTGCTAATTTCGTTCCGATAACTGGGTCTTATGTAGATACATTTAAGTTTAACCATAGTTCTGTTTCCACTGTTCAACGTTTCGACTCAGGTGGGCAGTGCACAGCTCATATTATTTCTACGTCTTTGAGTAGCTCGTTATGCACGTTGGACCCATCTGATCCAAAAACTGATGCAAACGGAAACTTGGCGCAGTTTATAGAAGTACCACCAAATATCAATCAAGTAGATATTTGGGCATGGTCAACAACACCTTCAGTGGTTTACGACAACGATCTACACGGCGCAACCGCAAGTAAAGTAACTGTTGAAACACACGCCTAGCTTTGGGTAGGCTTAAATTCCAATAGTTTTGCATCCATAGGGATGTGAGCGTTTTTTGTGAGGCCAAAATCGTAACTGAATCTGCAAACTTAGATGTAGCTGTTCTTATTCCATGTTTGAATGAGGGACGCACAATAGGTGAGGTTGTAAAACAATTCAAGTCAGTTTTACCTTCTAGCACTGTGTACGTTTACGACAACGGTTCGACTGACGATACGGTTCCTCGTTCTTTACAAGCAGGTGCTTTGGTTTTTCATGAAAACACTCGCGGAAAAGGAAATGTTGTACGACGTATGTTCGCAGATGTGAAAGCTGATTTTTACTTGATGTTAGATGGGGATGGTACATACGATCCTTCAGACGCACCTTTACTTTTAAACGAACTTGTTGAAGGTCATTTAGACATGGTTGTTGGTTCTCGTAGTAAGCAAAAAAATGCTAGAAGGGGACACAATATTGGAAATCGTATGTTTACATTTCTTTACGGGTGGCTTTTTGGTCGAGGTTTCAGCGACATTTTTTCCGGATACAGAGCTTTCAGCGATCGTTTTGTTCATAGTTTCCCTGCTGTTTCAAGTGGTTTTGAAATTGAAACTGAGATGTCAGTTCATGCTTCTCAGTTAGGTTTACCGGTAGCAGAGGTCGATATCTCTTATGAGGAAAGGATTGAAGGTTCAGATAGTAAATTGCGCACATACGTTGATGGGTGGAGAATCTTATGGGCAATGTTGGTTTTACTCAAAAATAACCGCCCACTAGCACTTTTCGGCTCCTTGTCGGTTTTGTCTTTTTTGTTAGCAGCTTTATTCGGAATTCCTATAATTGTAGATTTTTCACAGACAGGTCTTGTGGAGAAATTGCCTACAGCGGTTTTAGCTAGCGGTCTTGCAGTAGCAGGACTAGTCCAGCTTGCTCTAGGTTTAATTTTAGAATCTTTGAGCAGGGCTCGAATTGAAATTAAAAGGCTTTCTTATTTGAATTCCTAGTTGTAGTCGTATGATCGCCTCTAACATGTGGTTATGCAACCTTGTCGAAATTTCTTCGCTGTGTTAATTACGAGTTGCCTAGTTTTGTTTTCTTCGCCTTTGGCAAAAGCAGAAACTTCAGATTTTACTATTACAGGTTCAGGTTGGGGTCACGGGGTTGGACTTAGCCAATACGGGGCTAAAGCTTTAGCACAAGATGGCGCTTCGTATGAGGAGATCATCGATCAGTATTTCCCCAATAACATTATGAACAGTTTTTCTTCAGTTACGTCAGAAACTTTCTTGGCTAATGAAACAAAACCTTTATGGGTTGGTTTGATGCAAAACAGTGCTTCAGTACTGTTTTTTCTTGAATCCGGATCAGCAGAAATTTGCTTTGATGGACCTGGACAGTGTGTGGCAGTAATGAAGAAAGGTGTAAATTACAGATTTTCAACAGACGACAACGAGACTTGCTCATTTTTAAAAGAAAATTCCAACGGGTTTTATCAAAAAATTATTAGCTTTACTTCTTGTAATGCGTCAATAAGACCAACTTCAACTAGCACTATAATTACGGTTCCTTTTAAAGCACGTTCTTACACGAATGGAATATTACGGTTTAGGCAACCTCCCGGCGGGGAAAAGATCCATACTGTTTTTCAAACAGGAATTGAAGATTACTTAAAAGGTATTTCAGAGATTCCTGAATCATGGCCCAAAGCCTCTATTGAGGCTCAAGTAATAATCGCTCGTTCTTACGCAGTGTGGGCTGCTTACAACCGAGGCGGTATTTCACAATTAACCAATCAGAGAAAGTTGGAATGTTACTGCAACCTTGTCGACACTTCTTCTGACCAAATATTTCGTGGATGGACAGGGGAGTACACACATCCAAATTGGGTTGATGCAGTTGAATCTACTGCAAGACAAATACTTACTTATGAAGGGCAACCTTCTTTAGGTTTGTTTTCTTCGTCTTCAGGAGGATCTACAGAAAGTTATGAGAATGCTTTTGGATCACCTGAACACCCTTATTTGGTCTCTGTCAATGATTCTGCTGCTTTTTCAGATTTGGCTGGCAATCCACATACTTCTTGGCAAGCTAGTTATGATCAGGCAATCATTGCGAGAATCTTTGATTTTTCGTGGGTTATGGATGCTGAAGTGGTGGAAGTAAATGATTCTGGTAGCGCTAAAACAGTTCGTATTAAAGGGATAGTTGATGGGCGTCCAAAAGAAATTTTTGTTGATGCAACGCATTTAAGAACAGTTTTGAGTTTAAGATCAACAGTTTTTGAGATCTTTCCAGAGTCTCAATTTACTGACGTTGAATTAGGACATTTCTTTTTAGGAGATATCACAGGTCTTAATCAGCTAGGTATAACAAAGGGTTGCACAGCTACAGAATTTTGCCCCGAAGAAAAAGTTTCACGAGCTGAAATGGCAGCTTTTCTAACAAGAGCTTTAAAACTATCCACAACTGAAGACACGAACCCTTATTCTGATACCAAAAATCATTTTCTGAACAAAGAAATATCCGCTATTCATACAGCAGGTATAACAAAGGGTTGCACAGCTACAGAATTTTGCCCCGAAGAAAAAGTTTCACGAGCTGAAATGGCAGCTTTTCTAACAAGAGCTTTAGCTTTAGTCGCTTAAGATCCAGTCGGAAGGGATTCCTAATAGAAACTTGGGTTCAATCATTTCACCATCAGCAGTCATTATAGAAACATACGTCTCACCTGACTGTTGACTTGCAAAAGCGATTTTTTTCCCATCGGGTGACCACACCGGTTCGAAATCAACACCAGGAGTATTTGTTAATTGTTTTACATTCTCGCCATTCGTATCCATAACATAAATTTCAAAATCACCGCTCCTATTACTTGCAAACGCGATCTTTTGACCATCAGGAGACCAGGCAGGCCCCCAATCATGGCCGTTAACTTCTGTAACTTGTTGAAGGTCACTGCCATCTTGGTTCATGATATAAATTTCCCAATCATCACTACCGTCTCCGGCAAATGCGATTTTTTTACCATCAGGCGACCAAGCAGGTTTCCATTTCTCTCCATCTTCCTCAGTTAGTTTCTTGACGTTTTTACCATCAGCATCCATTACATGGATTTGAAACCAGCCGCTTCGTTCACTCATAAAGACAATTTTTTTCCCATCAGGAGACCATGCAGGGTAGTCGTCAGTTAAGTTGCCTTCTGTAAGTCTTGTAATTTCTTTACTCTCCAAATCCAATAGAGCAATGTCTCTATCACTAGTTACCTCTTGAATACGACTTACCATTAGTCCGGTATCGGGATCGGTTACCATTTTTTCTTCGATTTCACCTTTTAAATACTCAGTTGAAAAAAGAATCTTTTTGTGATCTGGGGACCAGGTTGGACCCCAATCAAATGCAGAATTTTCAGTCAGGTATTTAATAGTCCCTTCACCATTATCGAAGATAGCGACATCCCAATTTTCAACATTTGGCCGTTTAGTATTCAAGGCAAACAAATTTTTTGAATCTTGTGATCCGCAAGAAAGCAAAAAAACTAAAGCAACAATAGATAAGAAAAATTTTCTTGGAACCAAATGTGATATTTTCATACTCTTATATTTTGCCAAATAAGGAAAGATTTTACTCTTGTTTAATTAACCACGAAGGTATTTTTCTGGGTCTATCTGCAAGATGAAAACCTCCAAATTCAAAACCCAGATTTGGATTGTAAGCCGGATCTTCATGAATGAAATCACCCCACTTATCTCGAATGATCGAAAGTTCCTTTAAAAGACGGTCTTGCTTCCTTGGAGAGTCATCGAAACCTCGAGAAACAGATTCATGATGAATCAAATGTGCAAGAGGTGTCAAGATTACTCTCAGATTGTTTTTTCGAATTTTGAAACAAAAATCTACGTCGTTGTATGCGACAGCCAAATTTTCATCAAAACCTCCGACCAGATTCCAGTTTTCCTTTTCGACTGCTAAACAGGCTCCAGTCACTGCAGCAACTTCGTGTGGAATAAGTAATCGGCCAAAATAACCTGGAGTATCCCCAGGCCAGTTTTTGTGACTATGTCCCATAAATCCATCTACGCCTGGATTAATTCCAGCATGTTGAATGTTTCCATTTGCAAAAAATAACATTGCACCTACAACTCCGACTTCTGGTCTGACAACCTGTGTAACCATCTCTTTCAACCAGTTAGATTCGATGACTTCTGTATCATTATTTAGGAGCAAAAGGATTTCTCCTGAGGCTTTCGATGAAGCATGATTCATCATTGAAGAAAAATTGAAAGAACCCGAAAAAGAGAGTAGGTGATTATCGGGTTCTTCGTTAAACCTTTTTAGGACCTCTAATGCTTTTTTTTCAGTACTTTCATGATCAATAACAATTACTTCAAAATTCGAGTAGTCAGTTTTACCTCTTAAACTATTGAGGCACCTTTCAAGCATCAGACCCTGATTTTTGGTCGGTATAAGGATCGAAACAAGTGGTAAAGGGTTCGGTATGGTTTCTTTAATTTTTTTGATCTGAGGGAGTAGGTGAGTTTTGCTGTCACTTACCTGGACGGTTGCTAAAACACTGGAGATATGAAGTATTTCTTTGGCTTTCAAGTTTTTGGTAGCTGAAAGAGACAGTTCATGCAAGTTGTTTTGTTGTATTGAAAAATTGCCCCAAAGCGAATTATGAAAGAGTACAAATGGAAAAAAATAGTTTGTTGCTTTTAGTAAGTCAGGATTCCAATCAGGTTTCATATAAGGGTCGATGTACTCACCATTGGCACTTATATGGTCATGATCGGAATATACGACTAGGGCTTCTTCGTGTAATAGAGTGGACTCTACGACAGCAAAAAGGGCGACTTCGTTTAGGATTATTCCTAATTCCAGTTGGCAAATCCAGTCTCCGAAATTTCTAGATTCCGAACTGGTAATGTTAATGCGAGTATCTTTGAACTTCTCAACAGTGTCAATTAAAAGAGCGTCAGTGTTTTTTGAACATGAGATGTGTAAAACCCAATTTGGATAAAGCTGATTAATCAGACAGGTGATAGTTTTTTCGAGTAGCTCAGTTTGGGTTTTTTCTAGCGAAATTAGAAAAGTGAAACTAGGTTTATGCTCTAATCGATCTATATAATTTAGGATTTTCTCTCTTCTGCGACCTTCGATTTGAACCCATTTTTTTCGCCATTCGGAGTATTTTGGGGGCTTTTTTCGATTTAAACGATTAAGAATAAAAAGTCTTAATCGTTTAAATAAACTAATAAATTGCCCTGTTGTCAGAAGTTTAAATGCGGTTACAACTCTACGACTCCAAAGACGACGGTGAGCCCAGCTAGTAATGGACACGTCTCACTCAATAGTGACTAGAAGGTCTCCGATTCCTACTGAATCACCTTCTGTTATGTGTATTTCTTTTATTGAACCAGATCGTTCTGCTAACACATTATTTTCCATCTTCATGGCTTCGAGAACACAGATAGAATCACCAGCCTCCACTGTTTCTCCAATCTCGACCATAACTCTTACTATTGTTCCCTGCATGGGAGCCATAATCTCTCCGGTTCCCGACCCTTTCGACTTTTGATTATTTTGAGTTCTTCTTGGTGGTCTATTAGTAGTAGACACTGGTATCCAGACTGCAGTCTCAATACGCCTTCCATCGACTTCTACAGTTAATTCATGTCGTTCAGAAGCATTATTTGATGGTTCAAGATCATTATCGTTATTTTCGATATCGAGACTTTCAAGATTTAAAACATTTTCAACCCATTTCGTTGAATGGTTAACATTTTGAAAATCAGAATGGTTGAGAATCGCTTCAGACGAAACGATTGTGGTCGGAACTCCAGAAATTTTCATTTCAGCAAGTGCACGTAAACCTTTTTGGATTGCAGACTTTCTATCCTTACCCCAAACAATTAGTTTCCCGATTAGGTTGTCGTAAAACTGACTTATCTCATCTCCTGCTTCATAACCTCCATCGAAGCGAACTCCGAATCCGTCAGGCACATTGATCGAAGTTATAGTGCCAGGTGAAGGCAAGAATAAGCCGTTGCTTGGATCTTCAGCGTTAATGCGGAATTCAATAGCATGACCGTCTATTTCTATATCATCTTGTGTAAATTTCAGTGATTCGCCAGAAGCAATAAGGATCTGTTGTTCAACCAAATCTATTCCTGTCACCATTTCTGTTACAGGGTGCTCTACCTGCAATCTGGTATTCATCTCCAAATAATAAAAATTCCCGTCCTCATAAAGGAATTCGACAGTTCCAGCATTGGAGTAATTAGACCCCTTAGCAACTGCTACTGCCGCATTGCCCATAGCTGTTCTGATCTCATCTGTAAGCCCGGGGGCCGGAGCTTCTTCAACAAGTTTTTGATGTCTACGTTGCGCCGAACAATCTCTATCTCCTAAATAAATTGTATTTCCTTCTCCGTCTGCAAGAATTTGAATTTCAATATGACGAGGATTAGCTAGGTAACGTTCGAGATAAAGTTCATCACGCCCGAATGATGTTTTCGATTCATTTCGAGCTGAATTTAATAATTCTTCAACTTTTTCAGCATCCTGAACAACTTTCATTCCGCGTCCACCGCCCCCGTAGACCGCTTTAATGGCGACAGGCCAACCAAATTTTGAAGCGAAATCCATTACTTGTCTAGGTTCAGTAACTAAATCAGTGGAACCTGGCACTCCCGAAACACCAACTTTCTCAGCTGCCTCACGGGCAGAAATCTTGTCACCCATTATTTCGATTGTTTCAGCGGAAGGGCCTATAAAAGAAACCCCCATACTCTCTATGGATCTAGCAAATTCTGCATTTTCTGAAAGAAACCCGTAACCGGGGTGAACACCATCAACTTTAGCCTTTTGAATAATTTCAAAAATTATTTCAGTATTTAAATATGACTCACTAGGAACAGTTCCTCCCAGCCTGTATGCCTCATCGGCCATTTGTACATGCAAGGCATCATGATCTAAATCGGAGTAGACAGCAACAGTACTGACACCCATTTCCTTACAGGTTCTAATTACACGAACTGCGATTTCTCCACGGTTCGCTACTAAAATCTTTGAAAGCATCCTTTATGGTTACTCGAATGAAAAGCAATTCACATACTGAAGACAAAAATATTCCTTTAAAAAAAATTGAAGAAACTCTTAAGGGCACAAGATTTAAGGAATTTATACATGTTGAAGAGACTGGTTCAACCAATACGGACCTAGTTATAAGAGCTTCTCAACAGTCAGATGACCTTGTATTAGTCGCAGACCATCAAACAGGCGGAAAAGGCCGCCTAGAAAGGGTATGGGACTCTCCTAAAGGGCTTAATTTGCTTTGTTCCTTCCTTTTAACTCCTAAATGGGTTAAGAATAGGAATCCTTTAGTTACTTCCTCTTTGGCAATAGGAACCGTTAAGTATCTTTCATCAATAAATATTCACGCTCTGGTTAAATGGCCAAACGACATAGTAATTCCTGGGAACAAAGGGAAAAAAATTTCAGGAATACTCGCAGAGCAAGTAGAAGGTAAAACTGAAAGAATCGTCGTTGGAATAGGTATAAATGTGTTATGGCCGTCTTCTAGCAGCGAAGGACCAGAGGACGCGATTTCTTTAAAAATGCTTGGTGCAACCTACACAAGGTGGACTGTTTTGTTAGGAATAATTGAAAATTTTGAAAGTCAGTTAAAGAGTTTAGAAGAATTAAATGGATTATCTGACCTAAGGTATGATCACATTAAACACTCGGCAACAATTGGAAATCGAGTAAGGATTGAGACAGCGAACAATAAAATCGTTGGATTTGCAAAAGACATCACGGAGGAAGGTTTCCTAGTCGTAAATGATGGACAACAAGATTTGAAGATAAGCGTTGGAGACGTTGTTAATTTGCGAAAGAAAAATTGATATTAAGGATCAATATTTGATTCGATTAAATTTGCAAATTTCTTCTTTAAACTTCTCGTTAGGTTTCCTATAGCTTCAGGTAAAACCAGTTCATCAATCGCTGAAATAGCACTTATATCTCGGGTTGAAGATGTAAGAAAAGCCTCTGATGCTTTTGAGATCTCTTGAAGAGAAATATCTCTTTCTACCACTGGAGTTAATTCAATAACTAGATCCCTAGTTATCCCAGCCAAACAACCTGAGTCCAGACTCGGGGTAATCAAAATTTCATCTATAACGAAAAAAATATTTGTTCCGGTACCTTCACAGATATCACCTTTGGTGTTTAAAAAAATTGCTTCAGAGCAACCTAAGTCATTAGCGGCTTTAAGTGCGATTACGTTCTCAGCGTAAGAAGTGCTTTTAATTCCTTTCAAAGCACTATTTTCATTGCGGGTCCATTTGGATAGATGAATTTTTTCACTTGAAGGCCAGTTCGTTCCCTCACTGCTTGCTATGAGAAGGGTTCCCTTATCGTAGCCACGTGAAGAACTTAGAGGACCAGGTCCGCTTGACCATGTGATCCTTAAACGTTCAGCGCCACGATCAGCGTTTAAAACTTCTTCAATTGCTTTTAGAACTTCATTTGAATCGGGGGCGTTCAGGCCCATGCCTTGCGAGGATTCAACTAAACGTTTCAAGTGGCGTGTAATAGCAAAAGGTGAGCCATTCACAACCTTGATGGTCTCAAAGACGGCATCTCCGACGATTATTCCATGGTCGATTGCAGAAACAGCTTTTTCGGCAGGTGTAAACAATTCTCCATTAACCCAACAGGTATTAATTTCTGAGACTGAAAATTGTTGTTTCATACTAAAACCATCCGCTACTCACAAACATTAGCGTAAGCACTGATAATGTCGACTTTTGTGCTTGATGATTTATTAAATAGTAAAAAAAGGTCTTGGAAACAAAGACTCCTTATTTCTTTTGGCCTGCTTTTTGGCATTTTTCTTATTCTCGGAAGCCTCAGGCTGAGTTCTTTTGAAGACGCAGTTGAGAGCATAGTTAGAATAGAAGTACCTGCAGGTGTGTTATCAGATTTGCCGGCACTTTCAAATGATTCAAGCTCTGAAAATAGTAATTCACAGTCAGAAAACATTGAAGATAGTGAATCAGATATAGAACCGCACCCTGCAGGGCCGGCACGAAATTTTCTTTTGGTTGGAACAGATAGTGCCGTAGGGCTAGATCCAGATGACCCCGCAGCGAATAGAGACCGTTCAGCAGGGATAGGACTGGCTGACACGATAATGGTGGTTCGCCTGGATCCTGCTTTACCTAAAGCTTCAGTGATGTCATTGCCGAGAGATCTTTATGTTTCTATTTATAGCGATGGATCACAAATCCGTTCTGAAAAGTTGGCTTCTGCACTTCTTGTAGGTGGTATAGAAAAAGGTGCACCAACTCTTGTCGAAACGATTACCAACAATTTCAACATACCGATACACAATTTTGCAGTAGTAGATTTTTTCGGATTTGAGAAACTTGTAGATGAACTGTCAGGGGTTCCCTTATGGTTCCCCTATCCGGTAAGAGATTTAGCATCAGGACTTTTAGTTGAAGAAGCAGGGTGTTCCGTACTGGATGGACAAGATTCTCTAGCTTTTGTTCGTAGCCGTAAAATGGAGGCATTTCTCAATGGGAACTGGCATCGGGTAGGAGTCTGGAACGATTTAGAGCGCAATAAGCGCCAACAGGATTTTTTGATTAGCACTATTCAGAGGGCTATTTCAAAAGGTGCACGATCTGTGCTGATTAGAGATGACTTAATTAGAGCAGGAGCAGAGGCAGTGGTCTTTGACGACCGACTTACAATTGCAGACCTGTTGAAACTAGGTAGCGCATTTTCAGACTTTAAACCAAGTAGTTTACAGCGTCATGTTTTACCAGTTGAAGATGCAATGGTCGGCACTTCAGAAGTTCTTAAATTGGCTGAAAACGCGAATTCATTCTTTGGAGTTTTCCGAGGTGAATCTGCTACACCTGACAGTTTCTCAATTACAGCAGTAGATGCTCGTGATGAGACTGGAGATATTGAAGAGGCACTTGAAGAGTTGAGACGAAAAGGCTTTACTGTTGAAGTTAAGCAGGGTGAACCTCAGGAGAGAACAATTATCTACGCAGCAATCGAAAATTATGATGCAGCTGTTTTATTGGGTCGTTTTATTGAACCAACACCAGATTTCAATTTCGATGACAAGTTAAATGGTGAAGTAATTTTATTTTTAGGCAACAATTTTGAAGCATTTCCTTTGATATCAAAGACTGTTCAGGAAGTTGACATAAAGGCACGAGCCTCATTACCTGTATCAGAAGAACTTCTAGCAGATAATGAACAAGCTTTTAATTTCAATAATTTAGGTGAGAAAATTTTGCCTAGAAGAGAAGGGGAAGTGTCACCAATGAAATTAGTTAAAGAGATAGATGGGCAACCACCTATTGGTACCAAGTGTGGTTAGTGGCTCTTCATGAGTATGCCTCGAGTTGCCTACCTCGTTGAGCAGTGCTGGCATCGTGTGCCAGGTGGAACAGCAGTAGCAACTGCTGAAATAGCAAATGCTCTAGTTCGAAGAGGCGATATTGAGCTTAAAGGAATAGCTGCTCGGCATAAAAGCCTATCAGAAATTGAATTATCGAAAGATTTGCATATAACCCATTCAAAACTGCCCAGACAACTGCTGTACAGTTCCTGGCAGTCTATAAATAGACCTAAAGTAGAAAGCTTAATAGGAGGCATTGACCTTGTTCATGCCTCAGGAGGAGCTATTCCGCCAACGAGACTTCCTCTTATTTCAACAATTAATGATTTGTCTTGGCGTCATAACCCTTCTTGGTTTCCTGCAAGGGGCCGCCGGTTTGCTGAAAAATGGTTAGAGAGTTCCTTTAAAGCTGATTTAGTAATATGTCCATCTGAAACCACACGCCAGAATTTAGTCGAAGCAGGTTTTGATTCCAAAAAAATACGTGTCGTGCATTTAGGGGTAAAACAAAGAAAAGTTGAAAATAAAAGTATTCAACATTTACGCCAAACATATGGATTAGAGGAAAGTTTTGTTTTATGGATGGGCACCATAGAACCAAGAAAAAACTTGCCAACTCTTATTGAAGCTATTTCCAAGATTCCGAAAGTTAACTTAGTGCTCATAGGGCCTAATGGATGGAAAGCTGATGTGGAAAAAATTATTAAACCTATAAAAGACCGTGTCAGGTTAGTAGGGAGAGTGGAGGAAGAAGTAAAGCATATCTGGCTTGAAGCAGCAGACATTTTTTGCTTTCCTAGCCTTTTAGAAGGTTTTGGTTTGCCTGTGGTTGAGGCAATGTCGCACGGAACTCCAGTTGTTACTTCTGCCACTACGGCAACTGCCGAAATAGTAAAAGACTCAGGAATATTAGTTGATCCGCAAAAAGCTGAAGAAATAGCCGAGGCAATTTTAAATATTCTTGAAAATCGTGATTTGTCGCAAGAGCTTTCCGAAAAAGGAAGGGAGCGATCAAAAAAGTTCTCATGGGAAAGTTCAGCTGAACTGACCGTTAAGGCTTATAAAGAAGTGCTTAACTAGTGAAAGTGAAGTTTCGCATCGGATTGAATCTCCTTCATGTCATCCCTGGAGAGGTGGGCGGTAGTGAGAACTATTCGATTCAGATACTTAAAGCAGTTGACCGGTATCGCTTGATAGAAATAGAGCCAGTGCTGTTTGTATTGGAAAGTTTTCAAGAAGCACACACCGAACTTTGCGAAAGATTCGAAACAGTAACTTGCAAAATAAATGGGAATAATAGGTTCAAGAGGATTATCGCTGAATCCACTTGGCTGAAAATTAAAACACGCCGATGCGATGCTGTTCATCACTTTGGTGGCCGGCTGCCTTTATGGTCAAAAAAACCTAACTTAGTTACTATCCATGATCTTCAACCGTTGGAAAAACCGCATAATTTTTCCCTTATAAAGCGAATTTTTTTCCGTTATACGCTTCCATTAACAATAAAAAAAGCTGGGATGCTTGTTGCTGTTAGCGATTCTGTGAAACAACAATTAATAGAAATTTTCGAAATAAATTCAAAACTAATACATATTGTTTCTACTGGAATTGAAGAGGTGGCTGAAAAGCCAAATTCACCAAAAGAACCTTTGACAATTTTTTACCCTGCAGCTACATATCCACATAAAAACCACCGAGTGTTAATTGATGCGTTTAATCGAATAGCTGAAATAAATTCGGATGTCCGGCTGGTGATGTCTGGAGGGGAAGGAAGAGCAGAGGAAGAGGTAAGAAAATCTGTATCTATTAGTCCCGTAAAAGAAAGGATATTTTTGACTGGCAGAATTTCTTCTATGGAGCTGGAAGCAATTTTGAAAAGTTCTGCAGTGTTAGCTTTTCCTTCCACATATGAAGGTTTTGGTATTCCAGTTTTAGAAGCTATGGCTTCTGGAGTGCCAGTTGTGGTAGCGAAAGGAACACCAGCAGAAAAACTGCCGGGAGGCAAAAGTCTAAAAGTCGAACCTTACAAGGTTGATGACTGGGTTGCAGCTTTAGAAATATTGCTTGCTGACGGCCAATTACGAGAGGAAATTGCGAAAGAGAACATTGAGATTGCTAAAAGTTACACATGGGATTTTTCTGCTGAGCAATTGATTTTAAGCTGGAACAAATTGAACAGCCTTACGAAAGATAAAAATTGCGACTCTTAGTTATAACTCCACATTTTGCTCCTGATACAGCACCTACAGGAACTATTGTCACTGAATTAGTTAAGCACTGGTGTGATCAAGGCCATCAAGTCCACGTAATTACGTCCTTGCCTTGGTACAAAAATCATGAAGTGGAAAGCATCTGGAAGAATCGATTTATTGATAAAGAAATAGATGGGTCAATGAAAATAACAAGGGTTTATCCATTTCCAAATAAAAAATCTAATCTGTTTATTCGAGGACTCGGCTTTCTGGGCTTCAGTTTTCTTACGTTAGTAGTTTCTTTGTTTTCGAAAGGCCCGTTTGATGCAGTTTTAAGTCTTTCTCCACCAATAACACTCGGACCCGTTGGAAAATTTGCTTCCGTAAGACACAGATGCTTCTTTGTTTTTAATGTCCAGGATATTTTTCCTGATGCAGCTATAGAGACTGGGATGTTACGATCTAAATCCATAATCAGAGCTTTAAAAAAGTTTGAAAAGGTTTCTTACAATTCCTCGGATTTACTGACAGTCTTATCAAAAGACATGGAAGACAACGTAAATCGTAAATTATCTAAGAAGAAAAAAGCGCCAACAACTGCAGTGATACCGAATTTTGCTTATACAGATTTTTTAAATGCAAGAGAAGGAAATCAATACAGGAAGGAAAATAATCTAGAAGGAAAAATTGTGGTTATGTACGCGGGAAATCTTGGCTATTCACAACCACTGGAACTCATAGTCAATTCAGCTATAGCTCATGGCGATAAGAAAAATTTGCTTTACGTAGTTAACGGAGGGGGAGTGAAGACTGAATACATAAAAAGTGAAGCAGCAAGAATTACTAATCTAGTATTCGTCGACTACCAACCTTTCGAATACTTGCCTCAGGTTCTTTCTTCAGCAGACATTCATTTGTTATTGTTGAAGTCTGGCCTAGGGAACGTGAGCGTCCCTTCAAAGATTTACAATATTTTTGCCTCTGGTAAGCCTGTGGTAGCAAGTGTCGATCCTGGAACCGAAGTGGAGAGGATTATTTTAGATGCTCAAGCGGGTTTTGTAGTTCCCCCTAACGAGACTGAGGCTTTTCATGAAGCGATTGAAAAACTTTCAGATGATCCTTCTCTGCGAGAAAAAATGGGCACTTCCGCTCTGAATTGGGCAAACAAATGGTATTCCTCAGAAGCAGTGAGTCATTTGTATATAGAGAGGATTAATGAACTAAAAACAAATAACAATGAGTCTCTAATTTAGCTATTTGCTGTAACGTGGTCTCGCATGGTAAAAGGAAATTCAGCTCAAAAGATTGCCCAGGCTGAAAAGGCAGGTTCAATTGGAGGGTCGTCAGATCGCCGACGTTTAGGTTTCCCCATCGCTATGGCGTGTGTAGTGATTTTAGGCGTGTTGTTGATCGGATGGTCAAGATCTAATAGAGAAGCAACTTCCGCACCAAGGGTAGGAGATCACTGGCATTCGGCATATGACATTTATGTTTGTTCAGAATCTGAAGTGCCACTCAATGATTTCACTTTCAGAGGAGGTTGGAGAGGAAAGATCATCGTTGAAAGAGACCCGAATGGCCTCCACACCCATGGTGATGGATTAATACATATTCACCCATTTAATTCACTGGCCAGTGGTAAAGACGCACAAATAGGAGAGTTTTTCAAAGCATTTGGAGGTTATATAACCGATTCATCTGTGAAATTAGATACAGGTGAGGTTATAACAGAAGGCTTTTTGTGTGATGGAAAACCTGCGATTCTAAAAGTGGCTAGGTATGACGTAAGAGATCGGAGTAGAGATCCTCAGGTTTACACAGAGAATCTAGCAGATGTCACTTTCCTAAAAAATCTAGAAGCATTTACAATCGGTTTTGTTCCAGAAGATTTTACACCACCACCACCTCGCCCTGAGAGGTTCACATATCTGGAGACAGTTGACCCAAGAGCTTTACTCTCTGATAATCCTGTACTTGAACTTCAAACGGACGACACAACAGGTTAAGGGTAGGCCGTGAGGGCCATTATTCTCGTTGGAGGTTTTGGAACGAGACTTCGTCCGTTAACTAACGACAGACCTAAACAGATTCTTTCTGTAGGGAATAGACCGATGTTAGAACACGTAGTTGAACATTTGTCAGAACATGGGATCACTGAGATAATACTTTCCATGGGCTTTCAACCAGCTGCTTTTGTTGATACTTATTCAAATGAGATGTGTGCAGGGTTGCCTCTTAAATATGTTGTCGAACCTACGCCACTAGATACAGCGGGAGCTATTGCATTTTCAGCTATCAAGAGCGGAGTGGATGAGACATTTTTGGTTTGCAATGGAGATGTGATAACAGAAACTGATGTAAGTGAGTTAATAAATTTTCATAAAAATGTAAGTGCCGAGGCGACAATTTCATTAACTCCAGTTGCGAACCCTTCACAATATGGGATTGTTCCAATGGATGAGGGTGGGCAAGTTACCGGTTTTATAGAGAAACCACCCGGACCTAATTTTCAAACAAATCTTATTAATGCTGGATGCTACGTTATGGAACCATCATTATTAGATCGAATCGAAACCGAGAGACCGGTTTCAGTAGAAACTGAGATTTTTCCAACACTTGCTAAAGATAAAAGACTTTTTGCGTTTCCATCAAACAAGTATTGGATTGATACCGGAACACCAGAATCTTTCTTACGAGCAAATCTTGATTTACTAAATGGGAATAGAGAGAAAAAGATTGAGGGCGTTCACGAGACATCTTCCGTGAGCCCAAATTCTGTAGTCAAGTCATCAATGTTGGGAAGAGGAGTAGTAATCGGCGATGGTGCATATGTAGAAAACTCAGTTCTGATGGAAGGAGCTGAGGTTGAAAAGAATGCAAGGATCGAAGGGTCTATAGTTGGTGAAAAGGCAAAAGTGGAGGAAAGTTCTCAGGTTCTGGAACTAACGATTGTAAATCATGAAGAAATTGTTGCAAAAGGAAGTCAACTTAGATCCACTCGTTTGCCTCAATCGGCTGTTTAGATGAGAGTATTAGTAACTGGAGGAGCAGGTTTCATTGGCTCAGCTCTTGTAGAGCAACTTGTCAAACGTGGTGATCAGGTATTAGTAATTGACAACTTTTCCACTGGGAGGGAAGAAAACCTGGAAGAAGCGAAAGATGGTTTTGGTGAAAATCTTGTTATCGAAAATTGTGATATAAGAAACATTGAAACAGAGAAGTTGATCACTGATTATCAGCCATCAACAATCTTTCATTTAGCAGCACAAGTGGATGTCCGGGCTTCTGTTGAGAACCCCTTAGCTGATGCGGAAACAAACCTCCTTGGATTATTAAGAGTTTTAGAAGGAGCTCGCAAAGCGAAAACCCAAAAGTTGATTTTTGCCTCATCTGGCGGAACTATTTATGGCGAACCAGAAGCAAAACAACTGCCATTGAACGAAGACACTCCTTTGAATCCAATGTCACCTTATGGAGTATCTAAATTGGCTGGAGGACTGTACGTCGACGTTTATAGTTCTCTGCATGGCTTAAAAGGCACAACGCTTGCAATGGCAAATGTGTATGGACCTCGACAGGATCCACACGGGGAAGCTGGGGTAGTAGCGATCTTCGCAGGAAAACTCCTAAACGGAGAACCCTGCACCATTTTCGGAACCGGAATGCAGACTCGAGATTTTGTTTACGTTGAAGACGTCGCTTTGGCATTTGTGGCTTCAATCGAAAATGGCGATGGGAAATTGTTGAACATAGGAACTGGGATTGAAACGTCAATTCAGCATTTGTATAAAGAGATGGCACTTTCTGTAGGAATTGATAGCGACCCTGAAAAAGGGGCCGAGAGATCAGGTGAGATAGAACGTTCATCATTAGACCCATCCAGAGCTGAAAAAATTTTAGGTTGGAAACCTAAAACCAGCCTTAGAGACGGAATCCGTTCCACTTTGGGATGGTTCGAGTCGAACAGGGAAGAAAACTCCTAACGGAAAAGGTCTTCTTCGGGATTCCTTACAATCTCGCTTACAACCCCTTTTTTATCGCCAAGCCATTCGGGATTAACCCCGCGAATGACTGCTACAGGGATTGCCTCTGCTTTTCCCATAACAAGTTCAGCCGCTGCAGCAAGCTCATCGACTAAGGCAACTTCAGTAACTTGCAACTCACGCCCCAAGGCATCATGGGTCCCACGGAGGTCAATGATAGGCGACAAACCAAAACACCCAATGGCAACATCTGTGACACCTCTTCTCCAAGGACGACCAAAAGTGTCACTGATTATCACAGCGACACGTACTCCGTGTTTATGAAGGAGAGAATCGTGAATTTTTTTAGCTGACTTATCTGGAAATTTGGGCAAAAGAGCAGCTTGTCCCGATTCCACATTAGATAGGTCAATACCTGCATTCGCACAAACAAAACCATGTTCAGTTTCGCTAATGATCAGATCACCTCGCCTCCGGACAACCCTTACAGACTCTTGTTCGACAATAGGCTTATGTCCAATTTCAGGGTTTATCTCAACAAGACGATTTTCAGCCTTACTCACAATTTTTTGAGTCACGACTATGACGTCTCCATCTACGAGATCAATTGAACTAGCTATCATCCCAGCCAGATCATCATTAGGAGAAACCTCAGGCATTCCTTTTACAGGAATGATATGGATGCCATCGTTGTTATAAGAATTCATCTTTTCAATCCTAAAAGAGTTGAACCGAGAGAAGCAGCTATCTGAGAATCAGCCATTACCGTTTCAGTTACTACACAGTCGATTCCGAGCGATTCAATATCCTTAGCGCTGTCAAAATCTGCTGTATCGATTACCAAAGCACTAATCCAGTCTTGGTAATATTTTGCAACTCCTTCAACAGATGCCTCATGTCCGAGTTCGTTAAGAAGGCGATCAGCAGGACCTTTAAGAGCAGCGCCCGCAACTATAGGAGAGACAGCAACCACATCTTCTTTCCGTGTCTTTACAGCATCAGAAATTTCAGGAACAGAAAAGATAGGAGCAATAGAAACAAGCGGATTTGAAGGTGCGATTATTACGATTTCCGCGTCCTTTATTGCATCAATAACCCCTGAGGTGGCTTGCGCTTCTGCAGAACCATTGAAACGCACCGACGAGATAGATACATCATGACGGTGCTTCACAAAGTATTCCTGAAATGAAATTTCATCGCCGCTTTCAAACAAAGTAACCATTGTTTCAACCCGATCTTCAGTCATGGGAAGAAGATTTACAGAAATACCCATAGCAGAAGTGATTTCGCTAGTTATTTCTTTCAAACCCGACCCTTCAGCCAGTCTGCCAGTTCTATACAGATGAGTTGCTAAATCTCTGTCCCCAAGGTTGAACCAAGTCTCTCCACCAAGTTTTTCAAGTGATTCCATCGCCAGCCAAGTTTCTTCTTTAAGTCCCCAGCCGGTTTCAATATTGTTTACGCCTGCCAATGTGTAAGTAACGGTGTCTATGTC
>Ga0315316_10000754_pt1 | contig 21792 bp, 13 predicted proteins | sample M160m3416metaG_FD_203702 | JGI IMG/M metagenome (GOLD analysis project Ga0315316, IMG submission 203702) | Ammonia-oxidizing marine archaeal communities from Monterey Bay, California, United States - M1 60m 3416 | ecosystem: Environmental > Aquatic > Marine > Intertidal zone | place: USA... | reverse complement strand
GGTGACGTTGCACTATTAACAGATGATCTAAGAATTGTTGGTACAGCAAATGAAATCGTAACAGCTTCAGCTAAATCAGGAACTGATGTCACAGTAACAATTGCACTTCCAGATGATGTAACAATTGGTTCAGACCTAACAGTTACGGATAACTTAACAGTTAATGGCGACGTTGTATTAGGTAATCATACATCAGATACAGTTTCAACTGGTGGTAACTTAACAGTTGGTGGTAATTTAACTGTAACAGGTACAACAACACAAGTTAATTCAACGGTCGTAACAGTTAATGATACGATGATGGCATTGGCTAATAATACTTCTTCTGCAGATTCATTAGATAGAGGTATTAGTTTTAAATGGCACAATGGATCAGCAGTTAAAACTGGTTTCTTTGGTTTAGATATTCAAACACAAAGATTCTCATTTACAAAAGACGAAGATTTAAGTGGTGGAGATGATGCATCCTCACCATGGAGTGATGCTCAATTTGGTGACTTATATGTTACTGGAGCAACAGTAGGCAATATTAAAGTTGGTGTAACCAGCGATAATGAAATTGATACAACATCAGGCAATTTAACAATTGATTCTGCTGGTGGTACAACTACAATTGATGATATATTAACAGTTACTGGTGCAGCAAGTGCCGCTTCATTAACGTTAACAACTGATTTGGCAGTAGCACATGGTGGTACTGGATTAAGTTCATTTACTGGTAAAGGTATCGTAGCAACAAATGCTGGCGGTACGGCTTTATCATTCTTAACAAGTTCGTTAGGAACTGTTGGTGATTTTGTCCAATATAATGCATCAGGTGTTCCAGTTGTTTCAAATATTATTGATGGTGGTACCTACTAGTATAAATAGTACTAGATCTGTATATACAGATTAATTTTTTTATAACCCTCTATATAGAGGATTGAACATAGGAGCCAACATTGGCACGACAGGCAAATATTAAATTAAGGCGATCTGCTTCCGCAGGTGCCATCCCGACTACAAGTAATTTAGACTTAGGTGAGTTAGCGCTTAATACCGTTGACGGTAAGTTATACATGAAAACTACTGAAGGTAGTTTAGATTCTGTAATTCAAGTCGGATCTGCATCAGATTCATATTTTAAAATACGTAAAAGCGATACTCAAACATTTACTGTCAAAGTTGTAACCAAAACCGCAGATCATGCTTATTATGGTAGTGGATCAAGTTCAGGATATAATATTAATGGCATAGAATCGCCACACTTAATGTTAGTTCCTGGAAATACGTATAAATTTGATCAATCAGATTCTTCTAACTCCGGTCATCCATTAAGATTTTATTACGAAGCAGATAAAACTACTGCTTATACAACAGGAGTAACTACTTCCGGATCACCTGGTAGTTCAGGTGCATATACACAAATAATACCTACTGGTGACACACCGATGTGTCTATATTATCAATGTTCAGCTCATGGATATATGGGTAATAAATCCAGCTTTATGACTCGAAACTTTACTGGATTCGACACAGACGATTTATCTGAAGGTTCAACTAATCAATATCATACAACTGCTAGAGCAAGAGCTTCAATTAGTGCTGGTGGTGATTTAAGTTATAATAGTTCAACAGGAGTTATGTCTTATACAACTCCTACAATGTATGCTAATTCAGATGCACGTCAAGCAATATCTGTCACAGATTCTGGTGGCGATGGTTCATTAGCATATAATAATTCAACTGGTGTAATAACATACGTTGGTCCAAGTGCTGCTGAAGTCAGAGCTCATATATCTGCTGGTACTGGCGTAGCAATTTCTAATGGTGCTATATCCATAGGACAAGCAGTTGGTACTTCAGATAACGTAACATTCGGAAATATCGCAGGTACATTAACAACCGCAGCACAAACAAATATTACGTCAGTTGGTACATTAACAAGCCTAACAGTATCTGGTAATTTAACAGTAAGTGGAACAACTACTACAGTTAATAGTGCGACATTAGATGTTGCAGATAAAAATATAACAATCAATAAAGGTTCAGGAGATACATCTGGAACAGCAGATGGTGCTGGTATAACAATTCAAGATGCAGTAAATGCTTCAACAGATGCTACATTACTTTGGGATGCTACAAACGATAGATTTGATTTTTCACATCCTTTAGAAATAACTAATAATGGTACTACTGATACTTTATTATTAACATCAACTGAAGCCTCAAGTTCAGCAGCTCCTGTATTAACCTTTAAAAGAAATTCTGGTTCGCCAGCTGATGCAGATTATTTAGGACAACTAAAATTTAAAGGTGAAAATGATGCTGATCAAGAAACTGTATTTGCAAAAATTACTGCTAAAGTACAAGATGCTTCTGATGGAAGTGAAGATGGTATTTTAGAATTTGCAAATGTTAAAGCGGGTTCAAATACTATTACAGCTAGATTAAGATCTGATTCATTACAATTATTAAATGGTACAAGCCTAGTAGTTGCAGGACTAACTTACCCGACAAGTGACGGCTCAAGCGGCCAAGCATTAGTAACAGATGGATCTGGTAATTTATCATTTAGTTCCATATCAGCCGGTGGTAATGCCTTTGGTACAATAGCAGTTTCAGGTCAATCAAATGTTGCAGCAGATTCTAATAGTGATACACTAACTTTAGTAGCTGGTTCGAACATTACAATTACTACTGCAGCAGGAACAGATACAATTACGATTGCAGCTTCTGGCGGTGGTTCTGCCATTACAGTACAAGATGAAGGTTCAGCATTATCAACAGCAGCAGGAACAATTAACTTTGTAGGTGCTGGTGTCACAGCAACAGGTACTGGATCTACTAAAACAATTACAATTCCTGGAACAGGAACAGTAAGCGAAGCCTTTAAAACTCTAGCCGTTTCAGGTCAAACTAGTGTAGTTGCAGATGGTGCTACAGATACTCTTACATTAGCAGCAGGCAGTGGTATGACTATTACTACAAATGCTTCTACAGATACAATTACATTTGCCTCTTCAGGCGGTGGTGGATCAGCTTCAGCTTCAGATATAAGAACAAAATATGTTTATACTACAACAGGAAGTACAACCGCATTCAGTGGATCAGATGATAACTCAGCAACATTAAGTTATACCTTAGGTGCAGTGGATGTTTATCTAAATGGTGTATTACAAAAACTTACTACAGATTATGCCGAAACTAACACATCAACTATAACATTTGTTAATGCTATAGCATCAGGTAACGTTGTAGAAATAATTGCATATTATAAAACAATAGGAACAGGTAATTCTGTAGTTAATCAATTTACAGGTAATGGTTCTACTACAGCTTATACAGTCACAACTGCACCAGAAAGCGAAAACAATTTATTAGTTTATATAGATGGTGTATATCAACAGAAAACAGATTATACAGTATCTGGAACAACATTAACAATGGACACAGCACCAGCAAATGGTGCTATAATAGAAACAGTATGTAGTGTTGGTGCAATAACCGCTCAGGCAGATTTAACACTTACTGGTGAATTAGATTCAGCCACACTAGATGTATCTGGTAATGCTGCAATTGGTGGAAACTTATCATTAGATGGTTCGAATAAAGAATTAAGATTCTATGAAGGATCTAACTATGTAGGATTTGAAGCTCCAGCATTAACTGCTGATCAAATATGGGTATTACCAACTGCAGACGGTTCAAGTGGCCACGCACTTAAGACAGATGGTTCTGGAACTTTAAGTTGGGGAACAGCAGGCGGTAACGCATTTGATAAAGTTGCAGTTAGTGGCCAAACAAATATAGTTGCTGATTCTACAACAGACACATTAACTTTTGCTGCTGGTGCTGGTATAACGTTAACAACTACTCCAGGAACAGACACACTTACAATTACGAATAGTTCATTGGGTGCTAATGCATTTGGTACGGTTGCAATTAGTGGACAAACAAGTGTAGCAGCAGATTCAACTGCAGACACATTAACATTAGAAGCTGGTGCAGGCATAGTATTAACAACAGATGCTAGTAACGATAAAGTTACAATCGCAGGTGGATCAGGCTCAGTCTTTACAACAGATTTATTTACTGCTTCTGGTTCTGGTTCAGCTTTATTAGCATATACATTATCAACAACTCCAAGTTCAGAAAACGAACTAATATGTTTTATTGAAGGTGTATATCAGAATAAGAATTCATATACTTTAAGTGGTACAACATTAACATTTGATTCTGGTATAGTTTCAGGTCAAGAAATTGTTGTACATCATGTTGGTGCAGGTGTAGTTGGAGTAAGCCCAACAATCGATACATTTACAGGTAATGGTTCAGCACATTCATACACATTAAGTGTTGCTCCACCAAACGAAAATTATATACAAGTATATTGGGATGGTGTATATCAACATCACGATCAATATACAGTTAGTGGAACTACATTAGCATTCGGTGGAAGTAATATACCACCCGCTTCAACTGCAATAGAAGTTCATATACCTTCAGTGAACGGTATAGGAACACCGAGTAATGCAACAGTTACTCCGGCAAAATTAAGTACAGGTGCACCAAGTTGGGACACTAATTCTAATTTGATAATTGGAAATTCTTATATAAGATCAGATAGTACTTCTGTGAGTTCAACTAGTGCAACAACAGTAGCAACACACGCAGTAGCTACATATCGATCAGTTAATTATAATGTACAAATAACACAAGGAACTGATTATCACATGACAAGTATTAATGTTATACATGATGGAACTACAGCATATATGACAGAATATGGAGCAGTATTTGATAATGCTTCTTTAGCAACATTCGATGCTACAATAAGCAGTGGTAATTTATTATTACAAGTAACTATGGGAAGTAATAGTTCATCTACAATTAAAGTTATGTCGACTGCAATAACTGTATAAATAGATACATAACAAACGATGGAGAGTGAAATCGTAAATGGCAACACAACACAATTTTAGAATAAAAAATGGTCTGGAAGTAGCAGGTACAGAACGTATTTCGTCTGCTGGAGTTATAACTGGTTCACATGCTGGTTCAATAGCAAGTGCTACAACTGCAACTACTCAATCTGCTTCTGATAATTCTACTAAAATCGCAACAACAGCTTATACAGATGCTGCAATTACTGCGTTAGTAGATTCATCTCCTTCCGCATTAAATACACTTAACGAATTAGCAGCTGCTCTTGGCGATGATGCTAACTATGCAACTACAACTACAGCAGCTATAGCAGCTAAACTACCTCTAGCAGGTGGTACATTGACTGGTGGACTTACAGGAACATCAGCAACATTTACAGATGATGTAGCTATTAACAATGGTTCACCTGAGCTTTATTTTGGCACCACAGGAAATCATTATAATTGGAGAGTAGCCGCACAAGAAACTACAGATGCTGGTTTCTGTATTGATGTAGGTTCTCAAGATAATGCTTACGGAAATGATACTTATTCTACTTTATTTACTGTTAAAAATGATGGAAATGTTGGCGTAGGAATGAATCCCGTTGGATATGGTAAATTATCAGTAAACGGTACAGGTGTTCAGGTAGCTTTAAGAGCTTCAAGCGGAACATCAAAATTAGGATTTTATGAAGCTGGAGCTGGAAGATATTACCTAGAAACTTTAAGCGGTGCAAATGGGATTAAATTTGTAAATGGTGATGGCACAGAACATGGTCGTATTGATAATACTGGAAAACTTTCGATTACTGCTTCAGGTGCTATGGCTATGGATGTGCAAGGAGAGGGTGGTTCACACGGATTAGCTATAGGTGGTAACGATGCTGGGTTTGGATATATAGGACATAGAAGTTCAGGAGCTTATGATTTAAGAATTGCTTCAGGTGGAAACGTAGGAATCGGAGTCACCCCCGCTAATGCTAAGTTAGAAGTAGTAGCTACTTCAGGCGAAGTGTTTAGGGCAGATTCTAATGGTGGTGCATATAGATTAGTGGCAAATCAAAATGGTGTAATAATGCAAGGCCGTATAGGTATTGGTATTACTTCTCCTAGCACGTCTGCTGCTGCAGCTGACGCTTTGTATATTGATGGTTCAAATGATAATTACCAGACTAGTAATTTTAATGAACAATGTATGATTAGTCTTGATGCTACAAATACTGAAGGTCGTTATGCAAGTATAAGATTCACACACGGTGGTGGAACAGAAGGCCATTTTGGTTTTCATAGAAGGACAGCAACTTCGGATATATCTGACTTTGTATGGCAAGGATATGACGGAGATTCTAATTCTTATAAAGAATATATGCGTCTTAAAAATAATGGTAACTTGGCTATTAATGCAGCTAACTCAGGTACTACTGGAGCAAATTCTACAGCATCTGCATATAGTTCATTAACAGTAACAGGTGGTTCTACTAATGGCGATGTTGCTAGTAATAGTGCTTTTGCACACTTTGGCCCTATTAATACAGCAGCCAATTGTAATTCGGATGGCTATTTAAGTGGTATATCATTTGGATATTGTGAAGGCAATAACGCATATAGACATACTGCTATAGCAGCTAGAGCACATGGCGATGGCGCAGCACGTAGGGATATGGTTTTCTTGGTTAACACCGCAGCAGAATCAGCATCAGCAGCGTTATCAGATTCTAAAATAACAATTAGTAGTGGTAGTGGAGCAACAACAATTGGAAATACTACTGGAATAAGCGATTACTATGTTTTAAAAGTTCAAACAGCAAATGGATATGGACGACAAGGTTCTCATAACGGTACATATTATCACCATGATACTGACAGGTCCACATTCTATTGGAGTAAACGATGTGAAGCTTCTGGTGGATTCCATACATATTCAGATCAAAATTTAAAGAAAGAAATAACCGTTATAGATGGTGCATTAGAATCAGTTTCAAAAATGAATGGTGTAACATTTAAATGGAAAGATCCAGAAAAGAGAGGCGGTGGAGATGCAGGAAAACAATTTGGAGTTACAGCACAAAATATGCTAGAAGTAGATTCTGAATTACCACAATTAAATGACGATCCATTATCACCAGAAGAAACTAGAGAAAGTGATGATAGTTATTATTCAATGGATTACAGTAGATTAACTCCATACTTCATTGAAGCAATAAAAGAATTAAAAACAAAATTAGAAGCAGCAGAAGCTAGAATAGCAACGCTTGAAGGATAAATAGATATATGGCATTAACAAAAGTACCAAGTAATTTAGACGCAACAGTCTCTACTACACAAGCAGCAAGTGATAATAGCACTAACGTAGCTACGACTGCTTATGTTACGACTGCACTTGCAAATTTAGTCGATTCATCTCCGTCAAGTTTAAATACATTAAATGAATTAGCTGCGGCTTTAGGCGATGATGCAAACTATGCAACAACGACGACTAATGCTATAGCAGCAAAAGCTCCATTGGCTAGTCCAGCATTTACTGGTACTCCTGTTATTGGTACATCAACAGCTGGTGCTTTAGAGGTAGGTTCAGCAGATTCATTCCAAATACAGAAATCAGGAGTTAATGCTTATATTAATCAATCCGATAGTGGACCTATTATATTTAGAATGGGGTCAGGATTTGCAGAAAAAATGCGTCTCGATGCCTCAGGAAAACTTGGGATTTCAACTACCGCTTCATTAAGTGGGAGTGATTATGGAATGCTTACCATTAAAAAGACTGGTAGTAATATATTTGGTGACAGTGCTATTACAATAAATTCAGCAGATACAAACCAATCAACACTTGCATTAGGATTAACTAGTTCTCTTGCATATGTTGATTCTACAGAAAGCGGAAGTGGTACTGTATTACCTTTAGTATTTGCCACAGGTTCCACAGAAAAGATGCGTATTAGGTCAGATGGGGGAGTTGCTATTGGAACTAATAATGCTGGTTATTCTGGTCAAATACTTTCAGTCAAAGCCGGTTCAAACGATAATGTATTCTATGGAGAAAGCACAGATGCTAAATGCATCATGTCAGTGAGAGATGGTGATAGTACTACTAATGTAGGTTTTGGAGCTACAGGAAATGCTCATGTATTCTCTCAAGATGGTACAGAAATAGCTAGATTTAGTAGTGGGTCAGCAGACAAATACCCAACTTCCGGTAATGGAGGAATAGGTGGTGCTGGTTCAAATTTACATTTAGCAGGTGATGATTCTGAAATAAGAATGGCTAATCAAATTATCCATTCAGATAATAGTGGATTAACTAAGTTTACACTTAGAAACGCGTATGGGTATCATAGTACAGGTGCAGAACTTTCACTAGATTCTGGATATATTTCTTTCAATACAGGCTCATCATATACTGAAAGAGTGCGTATAGATGCAGCTGGAAACATGATATTTGGTTCATCAGATGCCGCACAAAATACTACTGCTGGTGTTAAAATAAAGAATGACCCAGCTAGTGGGCCCAATGGAAGAGTCTTTACTGTTAGTACTAATAGTTCAGGAGAAACTTTTTCTGCCTATCAGCTTAATTATGGGTATACATTTTATGTAACTAACAATGGTAAAATACATACAGCAGTCGGACCCGCAGTTTATGCTGTATCTGATGAAAGGCTCAAAGAAAATATTAGAGATTTAGATAAAGGTTTAACAGATATTTTAAAATTAAAACCTAGAACTTTTGACTGGAAAGAAAATGAAGGTTCAGGTAAGAAAAATGTTTCAGGTTTTATAGCACAAGAATGTGAAGAAGCAGGATTTGAAGAATTTGTTGGAGATTTTAAACACGATACTCTTACTGATGCAAAATCATTTGGTCATGGGGGTTTAGTACCTGCTTTAGTCAAAGCAATACAAGAATTAGAAGCAAGAATAACAGATTTAGAAGGATAAATTATGGCAAATACAAAGATAACACAACATGTAATCGCAGATGATGCTATAACAACTAGCATGATAACTGATGCTAATATTACTCCTGCAAAATTACATGGTACATTAGATTTAAGTTCTAAAACTTTAACATTACCAGCAACTGCTATTCCAAGTGCTTCAACAGCAACAACACAAGCAGCATCTGATAATAGTACTAAACTAGCTACAACAGCTTATGTTACTACAGCAATTGCTAATTTAAATGATAGTGCGCCAACTGCGTTAAATACTTTAAATGAATTAGCAGCAGCTCTTGGAGACGATGCAAACTTCTCAGCTACAATTACAACAGCATTAGGAACTAAATTACCACTTGCCGGTGGTACATTAACTGGCAATCTAGCACACGCTTCAGACCTCACACTAGATCTTGGTGGAGATTTAATTGTTGATGTTGATGGTGATAACGTTTGGTTTGATGCTGCTGGAACAAGATTCTTTTCAATTTCTCAAGTTTCTTCTGATGTTTATATTGGTACAGAACAAAATGATAAAGATTTAATTTTTAGAGGTAAGGACGGAAGTTCAACTATTACAGCTCTTACTCTTGATATGTCAGAAGCCGGTTTTGCTACATTTAATGATGGTGGTGTATTTGGTGGAACAGGTGCTTTAAGAATTCCACAAGGTACAACAGGCCAAAGACCAACGGCAGCAACAGGACAATTGAGATGGAATACAACTGATGGTGCTTTAGAAGTTTATAACGGTTCAGCTTGGACAGCAGTTGGAACAGGTTCTTCTAATAAAATATTAGATACATTCACTGGTAACGGTTCAACTACAGCATTTACATTAAGTGTCACACCAGCAAACGAAGATGCGTTGATGGTATTTATTGATGGTGTTTATCAGGAAAAGGGTGATTATGTTTTAAACAGTGCAGTATTAACTTTAGATACAGCACCAGCTTCTGGTGAAAAGATTGCATGTCATATTACAACAGCTACAGTACATGATGGAACCTCTGCAACAAATCAACAATTTACAGCTACCGCAGGACAAACAGCATTTACATTAAGTGCAGATCCTAAATCAGAAAACAATACACAAGTTTATATTAACGGTGTATATCAACAAAAGACAGATTACGCAGTAAGCGGGACAACTCTGACTTTTGATACAGGCTTAACAGTTGGTGATGTCGTCGAAGTCAATGCATTCACAGTAGCTACATTAGGAAATACTGATACAGTCACAGAAGGTACAAGCAACTTATATCATACAACAGCAAGAGCTAGAGCAGCTATAAGCGTAAGCGGTAATGCATTAGCATATAATAGTTCAACCGGTGTTATAACATCGGCTTATGAAGAAACCCCAACATTTACTGGAACCGTTACAGCACCATTAGTCGATGCGGCTATTTTAGACGGTGAAAACTTTAAAATAAACGGTGGACAAGGTTCAGACGGTCAAGTAATAACTTCTACAGGAAGTGGAGTTGCTTGGGAAGATGTACCTTCAGATATGGTTGTATCAAGTACTGCACCAAGCAGTCCATCGGAAGGAGATATGTGGTTTAATTCTTCCGGATCAACAGTAAGCACTATTGAAACTAAAACACCCGCTATTTATACTGGAACAAAGTGGGCACCGATGACAACAAAATTTTCTGCTACAGGCGGAACAGTCACAACCTCTGGAAGTTATACCGTTCACACATTTACATCTTCCGGAACATTTCAAGCAAGCGGAAACGGTGAAGTAGAATATTTAGTTATTGCTGGTGGTGGTTCTGGTGGTGCTCAGCACGGCGGAGGTGGTGGAGCAGGTGGTTATAGGACCGCAACAAATTTTTCAGTTTCTACCGGGGCTTATACTGTCACAGTTGGTGCTGGTGGTGCTGCTGTAGCTGGTAATGCTAGTCCAAACAATGGTAATAGTGGATCGAATTCCGTATTCGGTAGTATCACATCTCTTGGTGGTGGTTGGGGTCAAGGTTGGACAACTGGCGGTACTTCTGGTGGTGGTTCTGGTGGTTCTGGAGGTGGTGCTTCACTAAATGGTTCTGGTGGTGCTGGTACTTCTGGTCAAGGTTATGCTGGTGGTAGTTCAAGTGGTTCGTCAACATTCCCTAACGGTGGTGGTGGCGGTGGAGGTTCATCTAGTGTAGGTGAAAATTCAACAAATTTAAGTAGAGCTGGTAATGGTGGTAGTGGTACGGCATCTAGTATAAATGGAAGTTCAGTCACTCGTGCAGGTGGCGGTGGTGGTGGTAGTCACAATCCACACGCAATAGGAACTGGAGGTTCAGGCGGTGGCGGAAACGGAGGACTAGGTAATACCGGTGTAGGAGTTAATGCAACTGTCAACACTGGTTCAGGTGGAGGTGGTTCAGGTGCAAATACTGCCATCTCTGGAGCTGGGGCATCAGGAATAGTTATAGTGAGGTATTTAACGTAATGAGTCATTTTGCAAAAGTAAAAGATAATATTGTAACAGAAGTAATAGTAGCTGAAGCTGAGTTTTTCGATACATTCGTTGACGAGACACCTGGTGAGTGGATTCAAACTTCATATAACACGATAGGTGGACAACATCTGTTGGGTGGAACACCTTTAAGAAAAAACTATGCTGGTGTAGGATTTACATATGATGCTACAAGAGATGCATTTATTCCACCAAAAGAATTTGATTCTTGGACACTAAACGAAAGTACTTGCTTATGGGAACCTCCATCTGCATATCCAAGCGATGGAAAAGACTATCGTTGGAACGAAACAACAAAAGCATGGGATGAGGTAACATAATATGGCATTAACAAAAGTAAAAGCAAGTAATATAGTATTAACAACTGCTGCAGCAAGTAGTAATGACACTACTCCTGCCACAACGCAATATGTAACTACTGCACTCGCAAATTTAGCGGATAGTGCACCAAGTACATTAAACACTCTGAATGAATTAGCTGCTGCTTTAGGCGATGATGCTAACTTCTCTACAACCGTCACAAATAGTATTGCTGCTAAACTACCGTTAGCTGGTGGTACAATGACTGGGAACTTAACAGTTAATGCTATTGTAGATGCTGATAATTATACAATTAATGGCGGACAAGGTTCTGATGGACAAGTATTAACTTCAACAGGAAGTGGAGTAGCTTGGGAAACTCCAAGTGGTTTTAATGCAGATGCTGCTCATGTATTCAATGAGAGTGGTAACGATGTAGATTTTCGTGTTGAATCAAACGATTCAGCAAATATGTTAGTTGTAGATGGTGGAAATAACAAAGTTCTTATTCAAGCTAATAATACTGCAAGCGTTACTAACTCTGCTACAGCACTCGCAGCTCGTACTTTAGAAGTTAATGGTAATGGAAGTGAAGGTTCAGACAATTTAAGTTTCTTCTCTATGGCAGATGGCACAGGTAATTATGGAATGGAAGTTTCTAATTCAGCTCATACTGCACAATATGACTTACTAATAAATCCAATAATGGGTGGTAGTGTTGCTATCGGAAATAATCTACCAGGAACTAATCATTCAAAGGCTAACAAGCTTGTAGTTGGTTCAGGTTCTGCATGTGGTATGGCAATATATAATGGAACTAACGAAGGTTGGTATGCTTTTTCGAGAGACAATGCTGCTAATACCGATGCATATGATGGTGGAATAAGCTACGATGGAAGTAGAAACTTAAAATTCCACACTAATGCCGGAGCTACTAGAATGACGATTAATGGCCATGGAATCGTTGGAGTTGGAACTACTGACTTCACTAATATGGGTTCCTCATCTTACAAAGGATTAAAAGTAGGCGGTGCTGTCATACAAGATAGTGGTGGAGGAAACGGAAGTGCTACATGGATAGGTAATAATGCTTATGTTGGTGGTAGTAATGATTTTTACTACGATGCCGGTGGTAATTGTAGTGGTATTCAAATGACATCGGGAGATATAAACTTCTACACCTTTGACGGTGGTGGTGGTTCAGCAGATGCACAATGGAGTCCTACTTCAAGATTGCACATTAAAGAGAATGGAATGATTGGTATTAATACCACTGCTCCAGGAGCATATTTAACTATTAAAGGTGGATCAGATAATCAATTACAATTAGATAGTAATTCTACATCAGCAAATACTGGTATCTTCTTCATGGAAAATGGCAATAATAAAGGTGAGTTATATTGGAGAGGAGCATCTGACGATTTTAGATACTACAATTATGACAGAAGCCATGAGCAATGGGTGATGACTGCAGGCGGTAAGCATGAATTTTATGGTAAACATCAAGGCGATGCAGTAGGACATTTTCTATTCACTAATAATGGACTTGGAGATGCTGGAAGTACAAACTGTTCTTTAGTAGTACAAAATGGTGGAACCTTTATTCAAGTTATGGGTTGGACTACTCTTGGTGCTAGAATAGGTACAAGAACCGGTGGGTGGGACTCTAACTCTGGTGGTGATGTATATTTTACAAGACAAGATGCAACATCAATAAAACTAGCTAGCTCAGGTCCGCAACTTTCAAATGGTACAGCTATTAGTTCAGATAGAAGATTAAAAGAAAATATTAGCGATATTTCTAATGGTCAATTAGCTAAAATCAATGCGCTTACTCCGAGAAACTTTACTTGGAGAGACCCAAGAAAACCAGGATGGCATGAAGGGTTTATTGCACAGGAAGTAGAAGCAGTAATACCAGAAGCAGTATATGAAGATAATTGGGCACCAGATCCTGATGATATTTCAAGAGATTTTGATGGCGATATAAAACTAATTAAACACGAAGTTATAACTGCAAGATTAATAAAAGCAGTACAAGAATTAAGTGCTGAACTAGATGCAGCAAAAGCTAGAATAGCAACACTAGAAGGATAACTAGATATAAATAGGAATAACATATGAGCAATACAACAGTACCAGCAAGATTACTTTCGTCAACCACACTTACAGTAGTGGGAAGGTCGGCGGCTGTAAATATAACTTTAACAAATGGAAATGTAGCTGTTATAGCACGCTCAGGAACAGTAAACGTAGGGGTAACATAAAATGGCAAATAGAATACCATTAATAGTCGATTCTAGTTCGAATCAAATAAAAGAATTGCCATCTGGTGATAGTCTTATACTATCTGATAGTGAAAAGGTAATATTAGGAACAGGATCAGATTTACAAATCTTTCATGATGGAAATAGTAAAATATCTGATACAAACTCAGCTTCGGATTTATTAATACAGTCAAATAATATTGTATTAGAAAAAACAGATGGTGAAAATATGATTCATTGTGCAGGTGATGGCGCAGTTCAGATATATCATAATAACCTAGCAAAAATAGCCACAACAGCAACTGGAGCATCGGTTACTGGTTTATTAACAGCATCAACATCAGCAAATATATCACAGGTTGCTTTAACATCAGGCTCAAGTGTAACGTGGGACGCAAGAGCAGCAGCAAACGCATTTCTATTATTAGGACATAATGTCACTTTTGCTGCTCCAAGTAATGCAGTAGAAGGAGCTATCATTTCAGTAGAGATTGCACAACCAGACGCAACAGCTTCTGGCCCACATACTGTTGCATGGAATACAGTATTTGAATTTGCAGCAAGCACAGCTCCTACTATGACAGCAACAGGACTAAAAACAGATATATTCTCATTTAGATATAACGGATCTGTCTGGCAAGAAATAGGAAGAGTGCAGAATTTAGCACAAACATAATATGGCATTTACAGACAGATTACATAACAGAGGAAGTATTTCGGGATATGATATTGATAACTCTTGCAAATTTGAATACGACAATGCGGAGTGGTTAACTCGAACACCAAGTGCAAACGGAAATAGACAACAATTTACTATAAGCTTATGGTGTAAAAGAAACGAAATAGGTAGCACGTATATGACTCTTGCTGGTGCCCAACCATCAAGTGGTTATTCAAATGCTAATACATTTCAATTCTGTTTTCTTCCTAATGGTAAGATTGGTGTAGGATTACAAACTTACTGGGTACTACAATCGAAGAGAGTATTTAGAGATACCGCAGCCTGGTACCATATTGTCGTAAGAGTAGATACAACTCAGGCCTCAGCAAGCAATCGAGTGAGAATTTATATTAATGGTGAAGAAGAAACTGATTGGACCACAGACGCTAGATCAAGCGTAGCTCAAAACGATCATTTGGGATGGAATCACGTTACTCGTCACCAAATAGGAACACTTATTGCAAATAGTTGGAAGTTTTCAGGTTATATAGCAGAATTCCATAATATAGATGGACAATCATTACCCCCAACAGCATTTGGTAAATTTAATCTTGATGGTATGTGGGAAGCTAAACAAACTAGTGCAGGATCTTATGGTACTAATGGGTTTTATTTAGACTTTGAAAACGCTTCAAATTTAGGTGAAGATCAAAGTGGGAATAATCATGACTGGACTTTAAATAATCTAGCTGCTGCAGACCAGGCAATAGATAGTCCTACAAATAATTTTTGTGTTTTAAATAATAATGCTAAAACAAACGGAAATATAATAGCAGAACAAGGTGGTACTTATGTTGATGCAGATGGTGGCTCAGGTTGGGTAAGTATCCTAGCAACTCATGGTGTTTCATCCGGTAAATGGTATTGGGAAGGTTGGTTTGAAAATAATAGTGATGCAAGATATGTTATGTGGGGAATATCTGCGGCAAATGATCCGTGGATTCCACATCGCTCAGGTGGATATTATTTAGGTAATGTTTCAACCGGCGGTTCTATTGGGTGGTATGGTGTAAATAGTAGTATATATAACGGTTCAGGAACTTGGTACGGAATGAATTATAGCGCAAAACTTATGTTTGCTTTAGATTGTGATAATGGAAAACTATACTACGGTGCTGATGGAACATGGGGAAATAGTTCTAATCCAGCAACAAATACAAATGGCATAAATTATATTAGTGCTATGAGTGGTATTAACCCAGCAGATGAATTTATACTTCCAGCACTATCAGTTTATCAAGGAAATAGAGCAAGAATTAATTTTGGCGGACATACCCCACAGGGTGGAGGTTATAGTATTTCAAGTGCAGCATCAGACGATAATGGATATGGTATTTTTGAATATGCCCCGCCGTCGGGATATTATGCAATATGTACTAAAAATATAGCGGAGTACGGATAATGGCTTATACAACAATTGACGATCCTTCAGCACACTTTCAGGCTATTGAATATAATGGAAGTGGGGGTTTAAACTTACCTCATAATATAACTAACCCAGGTAATAGTAATTTACAACCAGATTTTGTGTGGATAAAAGATAGAGAATCTGGATATAGCCATGCTATTTTTGATTCTAGTAGAGGTCAAAATAAACTTTTGTATCCTGATGTTAGTAATACTGAAGTTACTACAGGGGCAAATAATGATTTTCTTTCGTTTAATACTAATGGATTTAGTGTAGGTGCACCTAGTGATGCAAACTCTACGAATGGAGGAACAACACGTAAAGCGGCTTGGCAATGGAAAGCTAACGGTGGAACTACAAGTTCAAACACCGATGGAGATATAACAAGTACAGTACAAGTAAATCAAGAGGCAGGTTTTAGTATTATCTTAGATGGACCACATGGAAATACTAATACAAGAGCAATAGGTCATGGACTAGGAGCAACGCCTGGTTTAATTATTCGAAGAGCAAGAAATAGAGGAGAGAACTGGAATACAGTTCCTGCTTGGGCTAAACGACCAACACTCCCAGGAGGATTTTGGGGATTAGATACTACTTCAGCATATAACGATACAGGTACTACAGGGGTAACGGCAGTTAGCAGTACAACATTTACTGTTGCATCAGATTATTCTGTTAATGGTAATTATAATTATGTGACGTATTGTTGGGCACCAATAAAAGGATTTAGTAAATTTGGAAACTATTGGGGTAATGGAAGCACAGATGGACCAAACGTTTATTGTGGATTTCAACCAGCTTTTATTATAATAAAAAGAATTGCAACTAGTAGTTATTCAGGTTGGTCTGCTTATGATAGTGCGGCTAGAGGAAATGGTAATACAAATTTAGCTCAAAATCTGCAATTACATGCTGAATACGCAGAAGGTAAAAGAGGTCAAGGTTCTGATATTGGTACAGGTGTAACTTGTGTAATTGATATTAATTCATCAGGATTTAAAATAAGAGATAGTGGTTCGGATGAAATAAACGATCCATCAGATGAATATGTATTTTTTGCATGGGCAGAACATCCATTTGTTTCATCATCAGGTATACCAACTACGGCTAGGTAATGTATAAATAGAACATATAAGAGGAAATTAAAATGTGGGCATATGTAACAAGTGGTTCAGTACAAGAAATTTATACTAGACCAAAAGCAATTAAAATAGGGGATAAGCAATATCCTCAGAATATATTTGAACTATGGTCAACCAGTGAGTTGCAATCCATAGGTATATATCCTGTCACGATTGATAATACTAATTTAAAAAATAAAGAGTATTATAATAACACTAATATCACTTATACTGTTGATGGTACAACCGTAAAAGGCGAATATGGAACAGCTACTGCATTACCATTAACTGATGTATTATTTACAGCACAAGATGAAACAGACGGTTTAGGAACAGAAGGAGAAGTAAAACAATACGGTTTAAAGGGGCAACATAAATCTAAGGTAAACGGTAAAGCTGGAGTCTTACTTGGAGAAACAGATTGGTATACACTAAGAGCAGCAGATGGTGGTACAGCAGTACCAAGTAATATAGCAACTTATAGAGCAGCAATAAGAACAAAAGCAAACACACATACAACAGCAATTGATAATGCAGCAGATGTAGATGCATTAGCAGCTTTAGTATATGATTGGCCAACACTAGGAAGTTAATCAATGGCAACAAAGATAACAACAAGAGTATTAGCAGATGATGCAGTTACTGATGCAAAGATAGCAGATGTAACTTTAACTACTGCTACTCAATCTGCGTCTGACAATACTACAAAGATAGCTACCACGGCTTATGTAACAACCGCTATTGCAAACTTAGCTGATTCAGCACCTTCCACATTAAATACACTTAACGAATTAGCCGCGGCTTTAGGCGATGATGCAAACTATGCAACAACAACGACTAATGCTATAGCAACAAAACTACCTCTCGCTGGTGGTACATTAAGTGGTGCAGTAATACTAGGTACATCTGCAGCACAGGGAAATCAAACTTCTCCTGCTTTAAGATTTGGACCAAGTACTTATAGATTAGGTATGTATACAGATTCTGAAGGAGCATTTATAGAAAATAAGAATGGCGATGATGGTATAAACTTCCTTGTTAAAACTGCTGGTCAAGCCATGAGAATTGATGGCGGAACAGGAAATGTTGGAATAGGAACTGTGGATCCAAGCGATCCTTTAGTTGTACAATCTTCGGGTTCTATAGGTGGAGGGTCCACTAACGCTAATTCTTATTTTACTATAACAGATGGAACATACAATTTATTACACGACCCAAATGAAATATTTAGTGATATTAACGGAACTTTTCATATTGGTGCAAATCATTCAAATGGGGCATTAAGATTCCATACAGGTGGCACTGCCTCCAGAATGGATATTTTATCTGATGGTAAGGTTGGTATAGGAATTTCTCCTAGTGCACAATTACATGTGAAGGGTGTTGGTGTTTTATTTGATAGTGATAGTTACAATATATTAGAAGTAAGAACAGATGCAAATGATGATGGTTCAAGTGATGACGGTATAATAAAGATTACAAATAGCTCTTCAAGTACAACAAAGGGTGAACTTAGGTGGGACGAAAGTGAAAATAAAGTTCACTTAGCTTATGGTGATCATGGAAGAAGTTTAGTTATTGATAGCTCACATAATGTTGGAGTTGGTACAAGCAATAATTCTCTTGATTCAAGATTTAATGTAAGAGCAGATAATAATTCAGCTGGAGATCTATATACTCAGATTGGTCCAGGTAATGCTCCAGGTATAACAATACAAAATGGTGGAACAACAGATTCTAATCATGCTACAATATTCTTTAAAAACGATAGTGGACATAGAGCTCATATTGGAGCTAAGTTTGTAAATCATTCAACCGAAGAAACTAATTTAACTTTTGGCACAACAGATTCTTCAGGTAATGCAAGAGAAAGATTGCATTTAGTGACGAATTACAGAGGTGGTGCAGATTTTATTGGACGCGAAGGTCCGAATGCTACTTCTTCTACTGCTGGTGATAATTGGCATTTAGTAGCAGATAGAGCAATGGAAGTTATACAAGATGATGGTAATGCAAGCAATTGGATAACAATGAAAACCTTTACTTTAGGTGCAAATTGTACATCTCTATCTATTAAATGGGCTGCGAAAAACTCGTCTGGTACTTATTATTGGGCATGGAGAATTACACGTAATGGTACAGTTATGAGTATGGTAAATCACGGTGGTGGTAATGCTCAGAAATCTTTCTCCTACGGTTTAGCTTCAGGTGAATCATCTTCAGTACACGCATTTAGAAGTTATGATGTAGATGTTGGTGAAGCTTACGCAGGCGATGTAATAAAATTAGAAATGATTAACGCAACTGGTGGAGGAACACCTGTAGCAGGAACACAATATCTTTACTGTAAACAATTTCTTGTAACATCCCTTGATAAAGGTAAGATGTATAATGGAGATCGTGGAACTATAAGAAGACCTATGATTCTAGGTGCCACTCAAATGGTTCAATATAATGGTAACGAATACGATTTAGGAAGTTTTGAATTTCCATGTAGATTTGATGCTGGAACAAGTAGTATCGTAGAGTTGGCAGAATTTGATACAGCTACTGTTGCAAATGCAACGCTCGAGTATGCAGCTCTATATGATTATGGCGGTAGGAATATAAGTCAAGGAATAACAATGGCTTCAACTCGTAGAAGGTCAAGTAATTCAGATTGGGAAGATATAGATGGTGGTACTGTGTATGCTGCGAATGGAGGTAATGGTAGTGCTACTGCTCCAGATTTTTACTGGGCCGATGGAGTATTAAAAATAGGTGTAAGTAGCTCAGTTCAAGTAACAGGAAGAATAAAAGTTACGTGGAGACAAGCCACAATACAACGACATTGGAATATATAGGAATTATAAATGGCATATTCAAAAGGTAGAAGATTAGCAGATTTAGTATCATCAACCGGTGAGGTTTCAACTTTCACTGATGCATCGATTGTACCTGCTGATTTACATGCTACACTAGATTTAACAGGTAAAACAATTACAGTAGCTACAGCTTCTGCAAGTGATAACGATACGACAGTCGCAAGTACTGCATTCGTACAACAAGAAATTGCTTCATTAGTTGATTCAGCTCCTGGTACACTCAACACATTAAATGAATTAGCTGCGGCTTTAGGCGATGATGCTAACTATGCAACTACTACTACCGCAGCTATAGCAGCAAAACTACCGTTAGCGGGTGGAACATTAACTGGAGCAGTGACAGGAACAAGTTTCACAGCACCTACTGGATTTTTAGGTGGCTCAAATGGTGGTATAAGAATTCACTCAGGTGGAACTAAGTTTTTTAATATAACAGCAGCCAATGCAGCCAGAGATAATATCATGGATATTGGTGCTTCTGATGCAAGGTTTAAAGATCTTTATTTAGGTGGAAATACCCAAATTGCTGGTAATCTAGATGTAGTAGGTCAAATAGGAGCATATAATAATCCAGGTTCATCTTGGGGAACAATGGGTCTTAGAGCAGCAGATTATACATTTAAAAATGCTGGTGGTACTGTAAAAGTTGCTATTGATTCCACGGGAAGATTATTAATTGGAGCAGACTCGGGTGATGGCTTTAATGATGATTCTATGCTTAGATTACAAAGAACAGGTGATAGAGTATTTCAACAATTTAAATGTGATGCAGACCAAAATGTTCAAATACTATTTGGTGATGTAGATGATGATGTTGAATGTTCAATTCAATACCATCCTTCTGATAAGGATTTAAGATTTACTACAGGTAATAATGCTGAAGCTTTACGTATTGATGGAAGTCAAAGAGTTTTAATAGGAGGATCATTCTCATCAATTACTCCTGAGGAAGGAGGAACTAATGCTGGGCTAGAAGTTGTTGGTTCATCATCAGGAAGATATAACGCTTTAAGATTATCGAACGCATATACTGTATCTACAGGCACAGCTTCAACAGGGATAGTCTTTGGTGCACATACTAATGGCGCAAGAGATAATGCCCTTATTGAAGTACAAAACACTGCTAATGGCGGTGATAATATAGAATTTCAGATTCACGTAAGAGATAACGCGAATAATTTAAAAAAACGTATGGCAATTAATTGGCAAGGTAATATACATTCCAATTATGATAATGCTAATGTTCAACATTATTATGGTAGTCAAGGTGGATTTATGGGTGGTAATTCCTCTCATAATATAAGAGCAGCAGGTACCCTGTTTATGTTAAACGCTGGTGGTGGTAGCAGTCAAATTGTACTTGAAATAAATGGTTCTAATAGGGGTTCAGTTAGCTCAAGTTCAAGTTCTGGTGTTTTCTCAGACAGAGACATGAAAGAGAATATACAAGATATAGAAATAGGGTTAAGTGAAGTATTACAACTAAGACCAAGAAGATTTAAATATAAGACTGGGGCTCATGAAACATACGGGTTCATAGCTCAAGAAGTAGAAACAGCAGTACCTCTTTCTGTTGATGAAATAGAATTACCTGAAGCTGATCCAGAAGCAAATAAAACAACTTTAAAAACATTAGATACAACTTCTTTAATTGCTGCTTTGGTAAAATCAGTACAAGAACTAGAAGCTAGAATAGCTACATTAGAAGGATAAATAGTAGTATGGCAATATCATATCCAATATCTTTAGTCGCAATTAACGCAGAAAATACTGCAGTAAATTCTGGG
>Ga0315316_10000752_pt1 | contig 21797 bp, 18 predicted proteins | sample M160m3416metaG_FD_203702 | JGI IMG/M metagenome (GOLD analysis project Ga0315316, IMG submission 203702) | Ammonia-oxidizing marine archaeal communities from Monterey Bay, California, United States - M1 60m 3416 | ecosystem: Environmental > Aquatic > Marine > Intertidal zone | place: USA... | reverse complement strand
GCCCAGAACTTGTTCGAGAAGAAGCATATAAAACGCAGGTTTAAATTAAATTTTTTGAAATTGCTTCTTCTAAAAGATGTAAGCGATCATTGCCAAAAAACATTTTTTCTTTATAAAAAAAAGTCGGTGAACCAAAACCCCCTCGCTCAATTAATTCATCAGTATTTTTAATCAATAGATCTTTGGCCTCCTGCGAAGCTATAAATTTTTTAAATTCTTCAGTATCTAAGTTTGAATTCTTAGCAATGCAAACCAATAAGTCTTCCTGACTGATATCTTTACCTTCACTCCAATAAGCTTGAAATACATTATCCGCAAACTCAGCTAATTGATTTTCTTTGTTAGCAAATAAACAACCTCGCATTGCCTTGACGGAATTAACTGGAAATACTTCCGGAAAACTAATGCTAATTCCTCTGACCTTTGACCATAAATGTAAGTCATCATTTGAGTAGCTGAGCTTTAAAGGATTAGGCTTTTTTCTAAACTCATACACGTCTTGATTAACGGTATTAAACACTCCTCCAACCAGCACTGGCTTCCAGTCTATATCTACCTCATGTCTTTGTGATAATGATACAATTTCGGCAAAGGCTAAATATGTCCAGGGACTTGAACAGTCAAAGTAAAATTCTATATAGTTAGCTTTCATTATTAATAAATATTGTAAATTAATTATCTTGATTAAACAGAAAAAAGCTTTGAGCTTCTTAGCAATACTGTTGCTTAGCGTTGGTGTTGGGGCAAAAATAAATATACCGGTATCAGAGGAAAAACAAGTTCTGTGCCAAGAAATTTATAAAAAGATGGTCAACGAACATTTTTTTAATGATAAGGACTTGACCTCCATTAATTCTGAAATATTTGACGCATTGGTGGATCAGCTAGATTCACAGAAAATATATTTCACAGAAAATGAAATGGCCTCATTTAAAAGGAAATTTTCTCGATTTGACGATCCAACTAACTATCAAAAAAAATACTCAAAAGCTTCTCTTTGTTCTATAGACTTAAAGTCTGAGTTTGCATTTATAAATCTATACTTTAACCGACTAATTGAGGCAACTAACTATCAACTCAAAGAAGTTTCTAAAAAGAATTTTGATTTTACAAAAGAAGAAATCATCTTAATTGATGATGATCAAAAAAAATGGCAGAAGAGCAAATTTGAGCTTAAAAAAGTATGGAGAAGACTGGCAAAAAATGATGTTTTAACATCCATGCTTGCCGATAAAGAATTAGACGAAGCAACTGAAACTATTGAGAAAAGATATAAAAATAGACTCCGTAGAATCTCTCAAAGAAATGAGGAAGATATCTTTTCAATTTCTATGAATAATTTGACGTCTTATTTTGATCCACATTCTTCATACTTCTCTCCTAAGTCAGCTGAAGATTTTGAAATGACAATGAGCCTGAAGCTTGAGGGAATTGGAGCCTTACTTACAACAGAAGATGATTATCCAACTATAGTAAGTGTTGTGCCTGGGGGTCCTGCTGAAAAAACAGGAAAAATTAATCCAGATGACAAAATAGTAAAGATATCTCAAGTTGAAGAATCCGATTCAACTCCAACTGATGTAGTGGGATGGAGAATAGATGAAGTGGTTCAATTAATTCGTGGTAAAGCTGGCACTCAAGTCGAGTTAGAGCTTATTCCAGGAAAAACAGAGGATTTTAGTGAAAGAAAATTTGTAACAATTACAAGAGAAGAGGTGAAACTGGAGGAACAAGCAGCAAAATCAAGGATAGTTGAAATCCAAAGAAATTTGCAAACAATAAAAGTTGGCATTATAGATTTACCCGCTTTTTATATCGACTTCAAAGCATGGCGAAATAGAGATCCTGATTATAGAAGCAGCTCAAAAGATGTTGAAATTATACTAAGAAAATTTACTGATAAAGGAGTTGATGCGGTCTTGATTGATCTCCGAGGTAATTCCGGTGGCTCCCTCTTTGAGGCAAATAAATTAACTGGATTATTTGTTTCCTCTGGAGCAACGCTGCAAGTCAAGGAGAGCAATGGCAGCGTAAGACCTTGGGGAGATTCTCGAGCAAAGCAAATTTGGAAAAAACCAATGGCAGTTATGGTGGATAGATATTCTGCATCTGCATCAGAAATTTTTGCAGGAGCTATTCAAGATTATCAAAGGGGCATAATCATCGGACAAAAAACATTTGGTAAAGGGACCGTTCAAAAATTAGATAATTTGAGCTCAGGACAAATCAAAATTACTGAATCAAAGTTTTATAGAATTACTGGGGCTGGTATGCAAAGCAAAGGCATACATCCCGATATTACATTACCAAGCACATGGGATATTGAAGAAATTGGTGAAAGTTCATATGATACGGCTCTTCCATGGGATGAAATTAAACCAGTGCGTTTCAAGAAATTTTCTATGGGGCCAACTTTAATTTCTAAATTAAATGATGAGCATTCAATAAGAGTCGGCCAAAGTCCTAACTTGCAATACATCCTTGATATTAGAAAAAGATATGAGATCCAAAAAAACAAGGAATCGATCTCTTTGAACCTAACTAATAGAAGAGTTGAAAAAGAAGAAAGACAGTCTTGGGCTTTAGATATAGAGAACAAAAGACGCGCGTCTCTTAATTTAAAAACTTTTAATTCTTACAAGGCTATGCAGGATTACAATGATGCCAAAGAAACTGAAGACGATAAAAGGGATTCTGAGATAGACGTTGATAATGACTATCTTTTAAATGAAGGCATGCAAATACTTTCAGACTACACAATATTTAATCAAAACATTTACCTATCTAAAGCTGCATAAATATGAAAATTGTCTCTTTTAATATAAATAGCATAAGAGCTCGCCCTCACCAACTTATTCATCTAAGAGATACCATCGATCCTGATGTCATTGGAATACAGGAAACTAAAGTAAATGATCCTGAGTTTCCGATTGATGAAATTAAAAAAATTGGGTACCACCCAGAATTTTGGGGGCAAAAAGGCCACTATGGGGTGGCAATTCTAAGCAAAAAAAAGCCTGAAAATGTCCAAAAAGGTTTTGTGAGTGATTCAGAGGATGACCAAAAAAGATTTATACAAGCTACTTTTAAATGGAAAAGAAAAAAAATTACTATCATGAATGGGTATTTCCCTCAGGGAGAAAATAGGTCGCATGAAACCAAGTTTCCAAAAAAAATAAAATTTTACAATGATTTAGAAAATCACATCAAAAAGCTTAAAAAAGTTGAAGAGAATTTAATTGTGATGGGAGACTTTAATGTTGCTCCTTCGGAATTAGATATTGGGATAGGGGAACAAAATGTAAAGAGATGGTTGCGCGATGGAAAAACAGCATTTCTTCCAGAAGAAATAGAAATGTGGAATAAAATTAAAGACTTAGGTTTTATAGATTCATGGAGAAAACAAAATCCTGCAGAGAGATCAATATATTCATGGTTTGATTACCGCTCAAGGATGTTTGATGATAGCCCAAAAAGGGGATTACGAATTGACCACATACTATTATCAGAAAATATAGAGCATGCGATATTGAATACTGGAATAGACTACTCAGCTAGGGCAATGGAGAAGCCATCTGATCATTGCCCAATTTGGCTGGAACTAAAATAAGTTCATTTAGATTTTTTCTTTTCTTCTTTTTGATTGAAAAAATTTTCTTAGAAGATTGGAGGATTCATCTTGCATATGCCCACCGCTAAAAATCACTTTATGATTAAGATCAATTCTGTTAAGAAATTGATCTATTGACTCAATTGCACCTGTCTTAGGTTCATTTGCACCAAAATATAAAGAGTCTATTCTGGCATCTACAATTGCTTTTGCACACATATGACAAGGCTCAAGCGTAACGTATATATCGCATCCGTTCAGCCTATAATTATTAGTAAATTTACTTGCCTGATTAATTGCATTAATTTCTGCATGAGAGGAAACTGAATTTTTAGTTATTACTTGATTAAATCCCCTGCCGATAATTTTTTCATTCTTAACTATAACCGCACCTACTGGCACCTCATCATTGTCATATGCCAGTTCGGCCATTTTCATAGCCTCGAGCATGAAATGATTCAACATTTTTTATAGAAATTTAGCCCATTCTTTGAGTGGCCTTCTTTCTGATTCTAAAGAATTAACCAAAGCAGTATCGTCCCTATACCCTATCGCCATACCACAAAATAATATATCGGTGTCATCAGCCTTAACAAATTTAGAAACACTATCATGTTTCATTGACCAAGCCTCTTGAGCACATGTATCTAAGCCAGTCTCTTTTGCTAGTAACATGAAGGTTTGCAAGAACATTCCTAAGTCAGACCATTGAGGGGGACCCATTTGGCGATCGACAAAGCAAAAAAAAGCACACGGCGCTCCAAAGAATTTAAAGTTCTTCATCACTTGAGCAATCCTTGCATCTTTGTCCTCTCTTCCTATGCCTAAGAGTTCATACATTTGCTCTCCTAATTCAAACCTAGATGTTCTATAGGGTTCTTTCAACTTTGGGGGATAGATTTCATAAGCTGGCACTTCAGGCTCAGTCCAACCTTCTTGAAAATGAAGAAAATCTTTCATTGATGAATTATTAATAACAAATATTTTCCAGGGCTGAAGGTTTCCACCAGATGGCGCCCTGGATGATTTCATCAATAAATCCTTTATAAGATCATTGCTAACAGGTTTATTAAGAAAAGCTCTTACAGATGAGCGAGTCAATACTGCTTGAGATGTATTCACGAGTTATTTTTTAGCATATATATACATTCCTGATGCTCTATCTTCTATCTTAAAACTACTTAATTTTAAATTCTCTAAAATTGATTGAATATCTGCATATGAAAATCGATGATTTATAGGAGACATTAATCTATCTTTTAAATCTGGGATAAGTGAAAAGGGATGCGTTCCCCAATAGAAAGGAATTTTTTTTGTAAATTTTTTACCTCCAAAGAGTTTGATAAAGATTGAGGGTACAGAAAATATAGCCCAACAAAATGGACTTAAAACTATACATAAAAAATTCTTAATCTTATATGGCATAAATTTCATGATTTTCATCAGTATAACCTCAAGTTGTATACCAAATCTTTTAAAAAAAAAATTTTCATGAGAGCTATACACATATAAAAATATTTTTCCTCCATTCTTTAGGACTCTACATGCTTCTGAAAAACATTTTACTGGATCGCTTGTATGATGAAATATTCCAAAGGAATAAACCATGTCAAAAGAACAATCTTGAAATTCAAGATTCATTGCATTTCCCATCGTTATCTTGATGTTTGGATATAATTTATAAACTTCAGAAATCTCAAGAACATTCTCTCCTAAATCAATTGCAGTAATGGAATCAAAGCAATCAAGCTCAAAAAATTTTGCTAAGTCTGATCCAGAACCACAGCCAATTTCAAGCAAATCTCCTTTGAGTGATTCATGCCAGATGCTTTGAAAAATTTCTTCTAGCTGTATTGAATGTACTGGAGCTATTAAATTTTTATGAAGATCTTTTCCCCATAAATCTTTAGAAGTTTTTTCGATATTTTTCGGATCCATTTATTAACTTATTTAGTGATCTAAGGAACTATATTGTACGATAACTATTTAACATTCTGGTTAAAATAACTTCTATATAAATGCTAAAGATCTAGAACACGCTTAACATTTTGATTTTTAAAAAAGCTATCTGCGAAAAACTCTACTCCAGCAACTGTGAAGTGATATCTATCGCTTGATAAGATTTCACCATACAAATTAGAAATTGGAAAGCAGCCGGCTTCAGAAAATTCATTTATAAAGGAGTAATAATGCGGACTTGGAATACTAATTTGATCTCTTGAGTCAATTTTAATTTTTTCCGTGATAGGAGGTTGACACAATAACTTCCGCTCATCAAAATTAGTGCGGGCAATCCAGTTAAGATTAGATCCAAATTGCTTGGTTCCTACAAATAAAATATCTATCTGACTTGCTTTTAATGTTTCTATTGTTGTTTCGATGCATGAAATATCAAATCCTTCATCGTATGCAAATATAATAGAAGATATATTTAGAGATGATGCATTCTTCCAAAGTTCCATTTGGCAAACCGTATCTTGTGGCTTTCTAGACTTGATTAATTCGTAACTAAGTGAAGGATGTTTATGCTCAATTAAATAGGCAACATCCACTGCAAAAGAGTCGCCAAATATTAACACTCGATTAGTTTTACCAATATTTGAGAAAACATCATCAAAGATAACCAGTCTTGTTGGGGTTATTTTTATCTCATGTGAGTTTCTTTTATAAGAGCCATCAGAAAAAATTCTTTCCGGAATCCCATTAGATCTGTCAATATACATACCGAGAGTTACAAAGCTAAAAATCATTACTAGTGAATATCTAAGAATGAACTTTGATGAGAATTTACCTTTTTGTCTAAATGGTTGCTCTACAAACCTCCACGTACCAATTGCCAATATGACCGTTAAAAAAATAACAGCATAATTTGCAAAATCATTTGGGGGCGATTTTAAGTAAATCTTTAAAAATGCAAGTACTGGCTGATGCCAAAGGTACATAGAATAACTTATTAAACCAATCCCTACGAAGGCTTTTGTGCTCAATAGTTTTGCAACGAAAGTGTCTTTGCCTGCATAAAGCACAAGAAGCACAGTGCCTAGCACAGGAACAAGAGAATATACGCTTGGAAATGGTACAGTTTCATCATAAGCAATAATAGAAAAGACTATTGCAAATAATCCCAAAAATGCAGGCAAGTTATTATTCTGCACTCCTCTTTTTTCAGCGATAAATGCTGCTATAGAGCCAGCTAATAATTCCCATATGCGCATGGGCGAAAGGAAGAAATTTGCATCTTCAACATTACGCCATCCCCACTCACTTAAAGATAAGCTGAGTATTGCCAAAATAACAATGATCCAAAAAACATTTACTCTGCCTAAGTGCCAAAAAAGAATTAAAAATATTGGAAACAAAATATAGTACTGCTCTTCTACAGCTAAGCTCCAAGTATGAAGCAAAGGCTTATACTCAGCCTCTAAGCCCCAATAATCTCCAGAAGTCATTATTAATAAAATGTTATTCGAAAATAGAGAGGAGCCCACCAAAGACTGTCCAAAATTCTCAAACGGATCAGGTAGCATCCAAAACCATGCAAAAGGTATGGAGATGAGCATCACAAAGAAGAGTGCTGGCAAAATCCTGCGAGCACGCCTTTCATAGAAACTTATAAGGCTAAATTGCTGATTTTCTATTTCTGCTACAAGGATTGTTGTTATTAAATAGCCACTGATAACGAAGAATATATCAACTCCTACAAACCCCCCACTAAAAAGTTCAAATCCAGCATGAAATAAGATTACTGGCATCACTGCTAATGCTCTTAAGCCATCAATTTCAGATCTGTATTTCATCTTCTAATCATTCAATAATAACTTAGTAAGACATATTTAATTTTTTTGTCTTAGCCGTACTTAAGTTTGTTTGCCTATATAAAACCAAAGAAATTTAGATACTCCCTCACAATAATTGATGGTAGTTTACTTGTTTTTTTAATTCATTTTTAGGTTGTTTGTTTGAAAACACCTCGTTAATAAGAAAAAATTTTAGCAACTACCTTCACTCCCACTCAATAGTTGCTGGTGGCTTGCTTGAAATGTCATAAACCACCCTACTCACTCCGTCCAATTCATTAACAATTCGATTTGAGACATGCGCCAAGAAGTCATATGGAAGCCTTGCCCAAGTCGCGGTCATAAAATCTACTGTCTCAACTGCTCTAATTGCTATCACATCCGCATATCTCCTTTCATCACCAACAACTCCAACTGATTTAATTGGAAGAAATGCACAAAATGCTTGGCTTACATTGTCGTATAAGCCTGCTTTAATTAATTCCTCAATGAAAATTGCATCAGCATTTTGAAGAATTAAAACTTTTTCTTGGGAAATCTCACCAAGAATTCTGACTCCTAATCCTGGGCCTGGGAATGGATGCCGATTTAACATCTCCAATGGCAGCCCAAGCTCAGACCCCATTTTCCTAACCTCATCTTTAAATAAATCACGCAAAGGCTCCACTAATATCATCTTCATATCATCAGGAAGGCCTCCAACATTGTGGTGAGATTTAATCACCCTAGCCTCTTTCGATTCTGACTCTGAAGATTCAATTACGTCAGGATAAATAGTGCCCTGTGCTAGAAAATTAATCTCATCTTTTAATTTTGCAGCCTCATTATCAAAAATATCAATAAAAGTTCTGCCAATAATTTTTCTTTTCTGCTCTGGATCTGAGATGGCTTTAAGATGTCTATAAAAAACTTTCTTTGCATCAACAACTAATAAATTTAACTCCATCTTATCTTTAAATAAATTTTCTACCTCTTCGGCTTCATTTTTTCTAAGCAATCCATTATCAACAAAAACACAAATTAAATTTTTTCCAATCGCTTGATCCAAAAGCATAGCTGTAACAGAAGAATCTACTCCGCCTGATAAACCAAGTAATACCTTTTGATCTCCTACTGTTTCTTTAATCTCATTTATTCGTTCCTCAATAAGATTTTCCATTTTCCATTGAGCTGCGCACTTACATATTTCGAATGTAAAATTTTCTAATACTGTATTGCCCTGTTTTGTGTGGGTAACCTCGGGATGGAACTGCAGTGCATAAATAGGTTTTTGGACATGCTCCATCGCAGCTATTGGAGCTGATGCAGTTGACGCAATTAAATTAAATTTATCTGGCAGAGTTGACACATGATCACCATGACTCATCCACACATCAATTGAGGACCCAGAGCTGAACCCATCAAAAAGCAAAGATGATTTTTCCAAGAGAATTTGAGCATGGCCAAATTCTTTATTTTTTGACGAAGAAACTTGACCCCCAAATTGCTCAGCAAGAGTTTGCATCCCGTAGCAAATTCCTAAGACAGGAACATCTAATTCAAAAATAATTTCAGGAATTCTTGGGGTATTTGATTCAGTAACTGATTCTGGGCCTCCAGATAAAATAACTCCTTTGGGATTAAGGGATTTAATTTTTTCAGTTGAAACATCCCAGGGAAGTATTACCGAAAACACATTTAAGTCCCTTATTCTTCTAGCAATGAGTTGAGTGTATTGCGAGCCGAAGTCCAATACCAGTATTGTATCAATATTTTTCTTATCTAATGAGAGATTGTTGGAATTACCCATGCTTAATAATGAATGAATGAATTTATATTATAAAGGAAACTATATTAAATCTTTCTTAAGATATAAACGGTTTGATTTTTTCAGCAAGATCGGAAAGCTCTGGCTTAAACTCAATAATTTCATCCATGGATAAACCCTCAAGCTCATGAGGAAAGACGAGCCATTTCTCAGTTTCATGAATATAAAAGTCAGGTTTTCTATCTGTTTTATTTTTCTTTGGTTTAAAGTATGGAGTGGCTACTTTAATCTCAGGTGTATTTTTTTTACAAGCAGTTTGAAGATCTAAAATTATTTTTTGAATAGATATTCCCGTATCATGCACATCATCAACAATTAAAAGGGAATCTTCTGATTCAACCTGTTTAATAATATAGTTAAGGCCATAAACTTGAACCTGAGTATCTCTCTCATCTATTCCTTTGTAGTGAGAAGTACGAATTGCAATATGGTCGGAGGGCACGCCAAGGACATCTAAAAACTCCTGAACAGCTATACCAATTGGAGCTCCGCCTCTCCAAACGCCAATAATATAATTTGGGCGGTAACCACTTTCATAAACTTTCCAAGCAAGCTTAAATGAATCGCTTAATAGCTCATCAGCTTGAATAAATAATTTATCCATTATTTATAAATTGCCAAATTAATAGCTCATACTTAATCGAACCATGAATTGACGAGGTGGAATAAGCTCTAATCCAGTTGCAGCCACACCAAAGACATCTGTCATGCTTGAGTTAACGCCATCTTCATCTGTTGCATTAAGGATTTTAAAGTCCAGTCCCCATTTATCTCCTACAAAATCAATGCTTGCAGTAAGATTCAATAAATCATACGAATCAATAGCATCAACAATAGAGTTATTAGAGACTCTTTGCTGAAAGTCTCCTCTGCGAATATACTGCATTATCCCAGTAAATAAACTCCCTGAAGCAAGGGCAGTTTCATAAGTGAGACTAATGTCAGCTGAAAACTCTGGACTTTTTGCTAACTCGTTACCCTTAACATTTTCTCTTAAACCATATCGAAGATCCTCTTGACCAAAGAAATACTGATATGCATCAACATTATCTAAAACCATATAGTCTGAAGTAACCTCAGAATCAAGGAATGATAAATTCATATCTAGGACCAATGAATCAGTTAACAGTCCTTTAAACTCAACCTCAAGCCCTGACATTTCTGATTCAGGAATATTTGCTACCCCACCTCTGTATGGATCTGGGTCGGTAGCCTGAAATTGAAGATTTTCATATGTATAAGAGAAAACCGCAATATTTGCACGCGCCCTTCCATCCATTAAGTCAGTTTTTAGACCAAACTCAATTGAGTCGACCGTCTCAGCTTCAAAAGTAGGAAAAACTAGAGCTGGAGCTATTGGTCTTCCGGCTGCAGCATCTTCAGCCTCTGTAAAACCAAAAGTTAAATTGCTACCACCAGGCTTGAAACCTCTTGCAAAGGATAGGTAAGCCATTGCTGAATCAGATAAGTCTAATTCACCGGTTATCTTTCCAGTAGTTTCATCTGATGTGCCCTTTTCCGTAAAAGTCTCTACATTAAAAAAGTTGGTCACATTTGTTTCAAATGTATCTTCTGAATATCTCATACCAGCAACTAGACGAAAGTCATCACTTACGCTGTATGTTCCTTGCCCATAAAATGAATATGATTCTCTTGTAGGAAGTGCGTCAGTAACAAAATCCCAATCGGCTCCAAAAACATCAAATCTTCCTGGAATTCCATAATCATGTGTATAACAATATGCTGAATTCGCAAATGATTCTCCACATAAATATCTTAATTGACCAGTTAGGTCATTGTCTCTATAGCCCCGTATAGTATTTTCTATTTCATGCTCCATATAGAAAGCGCCAATTGTCCAATCAAGCTTTCCATTTAAAATTGGCTCATTAGAAATTAAATTAATTTCAAACGTAGTTGTATCTACCACAGAAGTTTCAGGGTTAAATTCAGCCCTTTGATAACGTGCATATTTACATTCGTCAGGCTGAGGAAAAATTTCTATGCAAACTTCTGCGACTGGAGGCAAACCTGGGATAGATTTAACAAAGTCGCCATAATTATGTCTATCATTATCTCTAACGACCAAAATATCATCCTCTTGAATGCTAGCCATTGCTTTGAGAGATGCAAAACCTAAATCAGATTCATAAATTACTGCAAAGATTGAAGAAGTTAACTCGTGTTTTGAGATAGTATCTTGAGATAATTTTCTGATGCTTGGAGTTGGATCATCGATTCCTCGCATAGCAGAACCATTTCTATCGATCTCAAAAAACTGTCCAAAAAATCTTAAGCTTGAGTTTTCGTCTAGATCAAGAAGAAAATCGCCACGTAAACTAACGCTGCTTGCATCATCTAAATCTTGCCCAGTAAAAACATTATCACTAAAACCATCTCTTTCAGTGATAGCAAAGGAGATCCTGCTAGCAACATTATCTGCAAGAGGAATATTATTTGATGAACGGAATTTAGTAAGGCCATAGTTGCCAAAAGTAATATCTGATTTGTTTAAATATTCTTCCATTGATGGTTTTTTACTAATAACATTAATGGCTCCACCAGTTGAGTTTTGACCAAACAAGGTGCCTTGAGGCCCTCTAATAACTTCAATTCTATCTACATCAATAAAATCGGTTTGGAGTGCAAATGGAGAAGCAATAAAGATTCCATCCATGTGAAATGCTACTGAAGGCGCTGCAATGGCATTTTGATTTGTCTCATTACCAACTCCTCTAATAGAAATAACAGTTTTATAGCCTTCATTCTTTGCAACAGTAACTCCAGGAACTATCGCACTAAGATCAACCATTGATTCAATATTCTTAGACTCAATATCTTGATCGCTTATTGCTGTAACTGCTTGAGAGATCTCTTGCAGGCTTTCACTTCGCTTTTCGGCAGTAACAAATACTTCTTCAATGACATTATCTTGAGCAAGCAATGAAGACCCAAAAAAGAATAAAGAAATAGTGAATAAAAATTTTTTATGAAAGGAGATGTAGTTCATTTAAATACCCCAAGGTTTTGATAATAATTTTTTAAAAAGTTATATAAGAAACTTATATATTCAAATTGATGCAATATTAATGCCAAAAGATTGAAAATAAATATAAATTAAATTTTCAGCCTAAAAAGCTATGCATTATTGAATCAATCTATATTTGCCTTAAGTTATATTTGAACTTATAACAATACAATAGTATAAGTTGTAAACTTAAATTTTAAATAAAAAATATTGAATTTAATGCTAGAAAAAATTTTCAAATTAGAAGAAAACAATACATCAATTAAAACAGAACTAGTTGCTGGCTTCACTACATTTATAACAATGGCATATATCATTTTTGTTAATCCGCAAATGATGTCGATGGCTGGGATGGATCAAGGAGCAAGTTTTGTAGGGACATGTTTGGCTGCTGCAATAGCATGCATTTTGATGGGTCTTTATGCCAATTGGCCGATTGGATTAGCTCCTGGAATGGGACTTAATGCATTCTTTACCTATACCGTAGTTGGTGAGATGGGATATTCGTGGGAAATTGCGCTTGGTGCAGTTTTTATTGCTGGTATTTTATTTTGGATAATGAGTATTACCCCTGTTCGACAATGGATGTTAGAGAGCATACCAATGAATCTTAGAATTGCTATGGGATCTGGTGTGGGTCTCTTTATAGGACTTATTGGTTTAAAAAATGGTGGCATCATCGTTCCTAATGAAGCAACACTTCTGAGCATGGGCGATTTTTTAAGAACTGAGACTATCCTTTCAATGCTTGGATTTCTTTTAATAGCAATTCTTGCAGTTCGAAAGATACCAGGTGCAATACTTCTCGGTGTAATGATGGTAACAGTTACATCAATTTTTATTGGTATTGTTCAATTTCAAGGGTTAGTCTCCTACCCTCCAGCTTTTATGCCTGTATTTATGAAATTAGATATTTTGGGTGCGCTAGATTTAGCTATGATTAGTGTCATTATGTCTTTTCTATTCGTAAACTTATTTGATACTGCAGGAACACTTCTAGGGGTAGCTAACCAAGCAAAATTAGAAGATGAATCTGGAAATGTTAATAATCTTGATAAAGCTCTTAAAGCTGACAGTTCTTCTAGTGCAGTTGGAGCTTTTTTGGGATGCGCACCGGTTACAAGCTATGTTGAAAGCTCTGCTGGCGTTGAAGCTGGAGGTAGGACAGGGTTGACTGCTGTAACAGTAGGTTTTTTATTTTTAATTGCAATTTTCTTTTCGCCTTTGGCGAGCATCATCCCTGCACATGCAACTTCCGGAGCGCTTATATATGTAGCGATATTGATGTTGAGTGGAATGGAAAGGTTGAACTGGTCAGATACATCTGAACTTCTTCCGGCATTGATAATAATTGTGATGATTCCATTAACTTTTTCTATTGCGAACGGAATTGCCCTAGGCTTCCTATCTTATGTTGTTCTAAAAATTGCATCTGGAAGAATTGAAGAAATATCTGCTGGTGCCTGGTTTCTGACTTTAGTATTTTTATCTAAATTTATTTTTCTTTAAATAAAGTAAGTTAACTTCTTTGGTAATTTGGAGCTTCTTTTGTGATCATGACATCATGAACATGACTTTCAGTAATTCCAGCATTTGTAATCTCAACAAATTGAGTGTCTTCGTGCATATCCTTAATTGATTTACATCCAACATATCCCATGCTTTGCCTTATACCACCAATCAATTGATCAATTACATTTACAACCCAGCCTTTGAACGGCACTCTTCCCTCAACCCCCTCGGGAACCATCTTTTCATTGCTTATGCCGTCTTGAGAGTATCTGTTTGTATCATTTCTTTCACTCATCGCTCCGATAGAACCCATTCCCCTATAAGTTTTAAAACTTCTACCTTGATATAGTTCCAATTCTCCAGGAGCTTCTTCTGTCCCAGCAAAAATGCCTCCTAACATCACTGCATCTGCACCAGCAGCAAGCGCTTTAGAAATATCACCTGAAAACCTAATGCCTCCATCAGCGATCAGTGGAACATTATCAGTGGAAAGCTTTTCTTTTATTGAGAGAATAGCAGTGATCTGGGGAACTCCAATTCCTGCGATAATTCTAGTTGTACAGATTGATCCTGGACCCATTCCAATCTTGATTGAATCAACACCTGCATCTATCAATGCTTGAGCCCCCTCTGGAGTTGCAACATTGCCACCCATAACATCAATATCTGCAAATTCCTTTTTAATGAGCTTTATAGTATCGATTACATTCTGAGAATGACCATGAGCACTATCTATAACAAATAAATCAACTCCAGCCTCAGATAAAGCCTTGGCCCTATCTAGAGTCTCTTCTCCAGTTCCAAGAGCAGCACCAACTTGTAACTGACCTCTAGAATCCTTTGTAGCAAGGGGATGTTCAGCAGATTTATCAATATCTTTCATGGTAACCAATCCAGTTAAAGAGTTTTCCTCATCTATGACTAGAATTTTTTCAATTCTATTGTTGTACATTAATTTTTTGACTTCTTCTTGCTCAAAGCCTTCTTTTACTGTTATTAATTTCTTATATGGTGTCATGATCGAAGAAACTAATTCAGACAAGTTATCTGCATATCTAAAGTCCCTCCTAGTAACAATTCCCATTAATTTTCCATTATCAACAACTGGCATACCAGAAATACTGAGCTCATTTGTTAATTGCATAAGTTCATTGATTGTTTTAGTTGATTGGATGGTTGAAGGATCTCTAACAACACCACTTTCGTATTTTTTTACAGCTCTAACTTCTGCGGCCTGCTCTTCAATTGAGTTATTTTTATGAAGAATTCCAATTCCACCATTTTCAGCAAGCGCAATAGCCATAGCAGCTTCAGTCACTGTATCCATTGCAGCAGATACTAAAGGAATTTTTAAAGAGATATTTCTTGAAACCCTTGTTTCTAATTGTGCTTCAGCAGGGAGAAAATCCGTATATCTAGGCAAAAGCAATACATCATCAAAGGTTAAGGCTTTATGTTTGATCTTTTCCATATCAGATTATAGCGTAAGCCTTTATTAAAAAAAAGATTTGCGCTCTGAAGCTATTAAGTTAAATGTATAACGAGAGCATTACAATGCATGAAAAGTTTCATCAGATTTTGCAGCACAAATAAAATCATTCATGTGCAAACCCTTAATCTTATGTGACCACCACTCTAAGGTTACCCTCCCCCATTCGAGAGTAATTTTTGGGTGATGATCTTCTGCTTCTGCTAAATCAGCAATTAGATTAGTAAAGCTAATGGATTGCTCATAATTATTAAATTGAAATTCTTTTATAAGTTTTGAAATATCTGAATCATCAATTACCCAACCATCCAGATCTTTTAAGAGATCTATCTGTTGATCATGGGGAACTAATGGAGCACCTATTTCACATGCGCTACAAGTTTTCTCTGACAACTCTGTCACAATCCGCCCTTTGTCAATTTCGCAGGATTTAATAATGTTTTCAATCTCTTTAGCGACATTCCAGTTTCTTTATGAGCCACGTCAATAATAGATCTTTGCTCTTTGTATGCTTTTTTAGCAATATGTGCAGCCTTCTCGTAACCAATTTCTCTATTCAATGCTGTTACCAATATTGGATTCATGCCAAGTGATTCTGTAATATTCTTTCTATTAACTTTAAATGTTTTGATTGCTTTGTTAGCTAAAAGAGGCATTGAATTAGACATGAGGCTAATGCTTTTAAGTAAGTTGTATGCAATTACGGGAAGCATTACATTTAATTGAAAATTTCCTGACTGACTTCCTATAGATACTGTTAGATCGTTTCCAATTACATCAGCACAAGCCATTGCTACTGCTTCCGGAATCACCGGATTAACCTTTCCAGGCATAATACTGCTTCCAGGTTGCAAGGCCTCGAGTTCAATTTCTCCCAAACCAGTAAGCGGTCCACTATTCATCCACCGCAAATCATTGGATATTTTAGTTAACACTAAGCTAAGATTTTTAACACTAGATGATAATTGCGAAGCGGAATCTTGAGCGCTTAAAGATTTGAAGTAATTTGTTGATGTTTTAACATTAAGTTTTGTTAATTTTGAAACCTCAGCGGCAAATACTTTTCCAAAATCCTTGTGAGCATTAACTCCTGTTCCAATAGCTGTTCCTCCTTGAGGCAAATAAGCCATTTCTTTTGAGGCTGAAACAATGGACTTCTCAACTGCCTTCAATTGAGCGCTCCATCCTGATAATTCTTGCGAAAAATCTATTGGCATTGCATCCATTAAATGAGTTCTTCCAGTTTTTACTTGACCCTTCAGCGATAACGCTTTCTTATCAATAACTTTGATAAGGTTTTCCAAAGATGGCAGTAAAAGTCTTTGGGTATCTAGCAATGCAGAGATACAAATTGCTGTTGGAATAACATCATTGCTACTTTGACTCATATTTACATGATCATTTGCATTAATTTTAATACGAGCTTTTTTTGAAGCTAAATTTGCAATCACCTCATTTGCATTCATATTGGTGCTAGTTCCAGAACCAGTTTGAAAAATATCTAGTGGAAATTGGCTATCATGATTTCCTGATAACACTTCTTTTGATGCAATTTTAATTGCCTTCGCTTTCCGCGAATCAAGTAACTTCAGCTTTTGATTGGATGATGCTGCAGCAAACTTAATTACACCTAGAGCTTCTATAAAACTTCTTCCAAAAGGGAAAGCAAATTTAATACCGCTTATTTTAAAGTTTTCTAGAGCACGTTGAGTTTGAGCCCCCCAAAGTGCGTCATATGGAACATTGACTTCTCCCATTGTGTCTTTTTCAACTCTATATTTCATATTCTCTCCGATATTGGGTAAACTATTTTACACTTTAAGGGATTCATTATGGCAAAAGTTGTACCAATTAGCATCGATATTACTAAAGGCAAGCTACCAAATAAGCCTAAAGGCATTGAAATGGTGGAATGCAAAACAATTGAAGAAACCAGGAGAGATCAATTACAAAGGCTAACTGCTGGATTTAGATTATTTTCTCATTTTGGTTTTGATGAGGGAGTCGCTGGGCATATCACATTAAGAGATCCTGAGTTTAGCGATCATTTTTGGGTCAACCCATTGGGAGTCCACTTTAGCCAAATCAAAGTGTCTGACTTGCTCCTTGTTAATCATGATGGTGAAGTTGTTCAAGGTGAAAGACCTGTTAATGTTGCTGCATTTGCAATCCATTCAAGACTTCATAAGGGTAGACCAGATGTAAACGCTGCAGCTCACTCACATTCTCTGTATGGAAGAACTTTTTCAACTTTTGGGAAATTGCTTGATCCTATTTCTCAGGACTCATGTGCTTTCTATGAAAGACAAGCAATACATAATCATTTTTCAGGAGTTGTAGAAGAAACTGAGGAAGGAGATAGAATTGCCAATGCTCTTGGAGACAAAACAGTTCTGTTCCTGCAAAATCACGGCATCTTAACTACAGGGCCATCGATTGATATAGCTCTTTGGTATTATTTTTCAATGGAAAGATGCTGCCATTCCCAGCTTTTGGCTGATGCAGCTGGAGAAACTACAAAGATTCCACATGATACTGCGATTAAAACAAGAGAGTTTATAGCCAATGACCTTGCTGCTTGGGCAAGTTTCCAACCCCTTTTAGATATGATTACTAAAAAAGAGCCAGACTTATTGGATTAATTAATTACCAATAATAGCTTTAGTTTCTAAACATTCCATCAGCCCAGACATACCATGTTCTCTGCCATTACCAGAGGTTTTAAATCCTCCAAAGGGTGCTGCTGGTCCTCTTGCGCCACCATTGATACTAATTTGACCAGCTCTGATTCTCCTAGCAACCTGTTTTGCATGATCCTCATCTCCAGATTGGACATATCCAGCTAATCCATACTCAGTATCATTGGCAACTTCAATAGCCTCGTCTTCAGACTCATACTTTATTATACTAAGCACAGGCCCAAAAATTTCCTCTCTTGCAATCGTCATTTCATTTGTTACATCAGCAAAAACTGTTGGTTTTACAAAGTATCCTTCTGACAAACCTTCGGGTCTACCTAATCCCCCAGCAACTAATCTTGCGCCTTCATCAATTCCTATTTGAATTAACCTTTGAACTTTTTCATACTGAACTTTATTAGAGATTGGTCCAATTTTGACGCCCTCATCTTCTGGAGAACCTACTACAGTTGAATTTGCGACTTCTGCAGCAGCTTCTACAGCCTTTTCATAATTTTTAGATGAAACAAGCATTCTAGTTGGTGCATTACATGATTGGCCAGTATTCATAAAACAATGGTTTGCTCCAGCGCTAGCAGCTTTCTCAATATCAGCATCATCCAAAATGATGTTAGCTGACTTACCGCCAAGCTCCTGAGCAACTCTCTTCACAGTTGGAGCTGATGCTATAGCAACTGCAACACCAGCTCGTGTTGAGCCAGTGAAATGCATCATATCGATATCTTGATGCTCTGATAGAGCAGCTCCAACAATTGGGCCCATTCCATTTACAAGATTGAAAACTCCAGCTGGAACTTTTGCAGCATCTAATATTTCAGCAAATATAATTCCACAAAATGGAGTTATTTCACTTGGTTTTAATACCATGGTGCATCCTGATGCAATTGCTGAAGCAACTTTTGTACACATTTGATTCATTGGCCAATTCCATGGAGTAATCATCCCAATGATTCCTATTGGCTCCTTTCTGACTAAATAGTTATTTTCAGTTCCTTCAAATTCAAAAGTTTTTAATACCTCTAAAGTATCTTTAAAATGAGATAAGCCTGATGTCACTTGAGCCACATTAGATAACCATAATGGCGCGCCCATTTCTTCGGAAATTGTTTTTGCTAATTCTTCTGAGCGTTTTTCATATTCAGAAATAATATTTTCAAGCAGCTCAATTCTTTCTTCTTTAGAGGAAAAACCAAAAGTTCTAAAAGCTTCTTTTGCTGCAGCAACTGCTAAATCAATATCTTCTGTAGTTCCAGCTGATATAGAACCGATCACAGATTCATCTGAGGGATTAATAACCTCGATAGTCTCTGCACCTAGTGGATTAACCCATTCCCCATTAATATAAAATTTAAGATGGTTAGCCATATTTATACCTCGCTAAAAATTGAATTTAATTATAACGGATGTTTAGAAATTATCTCCAACATTAATTCAGCAATGAGATAATTTAGATGCTGGTATTCTCTCTGGCATCCTTGAACGCCTGAATGGCTCTAACACGAGATTCTTTTAAATCAAGCATGGGTGCAGGATAGTTAGTGGATGAAAAAAGATCGGATTTTGGCTGATGAATTTGCGCAACAGGAACATCTGTTAATTCGGGTATAAATTTTTTAATAAACTCCCCGTTTGGATCGAAGTTTTGTGACTGAGTGATTGGATTAAAGATCCTAAAATAAGGTGCTGAATCTGTGCCAGTTGAGGAGCTCCACTGCCATCCTCCATTATTAGAAGAGAAATCTCCATCTATCAAGTTTTGCATGAAGAACTTTTCTCCAAGTCTCCAGTCATGGAGCATGTTTTTAGTAAAAAACATTGCAACTATCATTCTTAATCGATTGTGCATCCATCCTTCCGAAAGCATTTGTCTGATGCCAGCATCAACAATAGGAAAGCCCGTTCTGCCAGTATAAAAGGCTTCTAGCTCCTCGCTTGAATGTCGCCACTGGATAGATTTTGTATAGTCTTGAAAAGGTTGATTCATGCTTACTTTGGGAAATGAGTGCATGATATTTCGATAAAATTCTCTCCAAACAATTTCATCTATCCACTTACAAATACCTTTATTTCCTGATGTAAACTCAAAATCATTAAGTTTTAAGCCCTCTAATATACATCTTTTAGGGGAAAGAATACCAAGAGCCAGGTAAGGTGATATTCTACTAGTTCCATCAACAATTGGAGAATTTCTTGATTCGCTGTAAGAATTAGCTTTTGATTGTAAAAATTTTGAAAGTTTTTCTTGAGCAGCAGACTCGCCCGCAGGCCAAAGGTCAATGTTTGCTGAATGCGTTTTAACAAATTTTAAAGTAGATAAATCACTATGAGTTGAAGAATTTCTTTTTGGTTTTGATATCTCAACCATATCTAAAAAATTCATATCAAAGTTCTCAACCCACCTTCTCTTGAATGGAGTAAAAACTGAGAAAGGGTTGCCTTGACCTGTCTTTAAAAAACCTGGTGAATAAATAAGCTGGTCATGAAAAGATGAAGACCGAATATTACTTTCATTTAAAAACTTTCTTGAGTTTTCATCCCTAGTGGTTTCATTAAATCCAAACTCATTATTCCAGAAGACATGATCTATTTTCTGCTCAACCGCAATGGAACATAAATCTTTTGGTAAATCTTCGTAAGACTCGGTATTTATTGCAATAAGAGAAATGCCAATGCTTTCTAGTGATTCTTTAAGCAAAATTAAATTATTTAGTAGGAACTCATGCTTGATATTTGATTCGTTATGAATTTCCCACTGGGAATGAGAAAAAATATAGATTGCTAGGACTTCTTCGCATTCAATCAAGGCAGCATTTAACGCAGGATTGTCATCAAGCCTTAAATCAGCTCTAAACCAAATTAGTCCTTTTGCCATTAAACCATCTCTTCAATTTGATTATTTGAAAACATTGCATCTACCCTATAATCCGGCTGAAGATTGCTTATTGATACTTTTCCCCCTGCGGCACTTACAATAGATGCGCCAGCTGCAACATCCCATAGAAAAATTCCTTTCTCTTGATATCTTTCTGCCTTTCCTGCTGCTACATATACTGCTGCCATTGCTGCAGATCCAATCATTCTAATTTTTTTCCAAGACTGGAAGGTAGATATCAATTGATTGAACTCATCATCTGAATAATCGGATTTTGCTGGTATGCCAGTAACTAAAGTAGATTCATTTTTTAAAGATAATGACGAAACCTGGATTTCTTGATCATTCATATAAGCTTTAGATTCCTTATGTCCAAAGTAAAGCTCCCTATGATTAAAGTCATAAATGACTCCTAGTACTGGTTCCAATTCATGCATTAATGCAATAGAAACACAACTGATTGGAATACCTCTTAAAAAATTTGATGTGCCATCAAGGGGGTCTATAACCCAGAAGAATTCTCCCAGCTTATCACTAAGGCCGGTCTCTTCTCCTAGGATTGAATAATTGCTATGAGATGATATGTAATCTTTTATTATCTTCTCAGTATCAATATCAAGCTGTAGCTTAAGATCTCGATCTTGATTTAACAAAATTTTAAGATCGCTTCCCTGAGCTTTTAACAAAAAATCTCCAGCAAGAAATGCGGCTGATTTGGCGATTTGTAAAGACTGGTTAAAATCAATCATTTAAAAAAATGAATCTCTAAAGTAAGGTCCAACAAAACTTAAAAATTAATTTAAATATGGCCAAATTTTCAATCAATATAATAGCTAGCAATACAATCTCTCATAGTGAATTTTGATATGTAACTTGATAAATAATATTTGCTTTATCATCAGATAATAAAAGACTTCCATCATTCCTAACCAATGGAGCTGAAGGTCTACCAAAAACTTTGCCATTTTTTAGCCAGCCAGTAA